>Ga0272440_1001812_pt1 | contig 17143 bp, 13 predicted proteins | sample SSMMMBAug17_FD_192440 | JGI IMG/M metagenome (GOLD analysis project Ga0272440, IMG submission 192440) | Marine sediment archaeal communities from Little Sippewissett salt marsh, Falmouth, MA, United States - SSM-MMB-Aug17 | ecosystem: Environmental > Aquatic > Marine > Wetlands > Sediment ... | reverse complement strand
CCATCATTAATAACATGAAAAATATGGGCATAGATTGGGGGTTTATTTCTAAAGCAACAGGGGTTGATCAGGAACAATATCAACAAATGCAGATTGAATATCAGCAACTTGTTGCGCAGCCTTCTCTTTCTTTGGAAGCTCATTCTTAACCCATTTAATTATGTTAAATAAAAGAAATTTAAAAACATGATGCTAATGTTTAAATTTTCTTAGAAGGCCCATTTTGGGGTCAAAATAGGCCTTCTAAGAGCTAAAAATCGTGGTTTTGTTTTTTATTTTCATATAAAATCAACAGGTTGAAATAAAATTTTTGGTCCGACCCCAATCTAAATTAACCCCAATCTAAATTAGACCGACCCAAATCTAACAAATAGAAAAACACTTGAACGATCCAGAGTTTCGAGGAGTTTAAGTAAGCGATCATAATTTTTCGGGTAGATAAAAGTAGAACCTTCCGGACTATGTTCAACCGCCTGCTATTGAAAAATTCCGGTTCCAGCACGACCGCCTGGGGTTGAAACCCCAGGCTATTATCTGTCGTCCCTAGCGGGACTTATAGTCTTGATAGATGCACATTTCGTTCGATTATAACAGATCTTTTAAATATAACACTTTAAGTCCCTTTAGGGACGACAGATAATAGCCAGGGGTTTCAACCCCAGGCGGTCGAACATTTTTTAGTTGGACGAACTTTTATCTACCCGAAAATTTATGACCGCTTAGGGATTCTCTGAAAATAACTTCACCATTATTGATATTGTTCGTTTTGAGGTAAATGTACTGTAGAGACGTAGCATGCTACGTCTCTACATGACCTTATTTTTTTGTACGATTAAAAAAAAATGAGCATGTTATTTTCCGAACATTCCTTAGGGGAAATCAATCGTGTGTCTGGACGCCTTCCTAAAAAGTCGGACGTCATTTTCAAATTGCCTATGCCTGTGATGTCTTTTCGGAGCGTATGTAACAATCAGAGGAAGAATTAAAGATAATCCTCTTCCAGGGCAAGTGGTTTTCCATAAGTTTCCTGGCTGCCAATCTGATTGACAATAAAATATTTTTCTGGCGCCCCTTCTTCTATTTCCAACATTTCATACCCCATGACACCTTTTCTTAAAAGTGCGGAAAGCATCCCGAGAAATGTGTCTTGCTCCTCCCTGGACATATCATCCAGTGCCAATGTATCTGATTGCCCCATGTTTAAAAACGCATCAAGACGATTCATGACTTTTGCAGATGTTGAAATGTGGGTAACATAAGCTGTATTCGCTTTTTGATTTGAGCCGGCAGATATCTGGTTTGTTGCAACGTTTTCCCTGACATATTGTTGTAAATTTATCAAAGCATCGGTATTGAGTGTATGTTGAATTTGCATAAGACCTCCATTGCTTGTTTTTTTATAACTGATTCATCAAATCTCTTTCAAGAAAATAATGAATGAATTGATTTCCTTAGGAATTCTCGGAAAATAAGTTCCCCATTTAATATATTGAATTCCTATTTTTGAACCTGGATTACGCTGAAGAAAATGAATAAGATGAATTAAAAGTGTTTTATTTCATCTTATTCATCTTCTTCAGCGTAATCCAGGTTCAAAATGAATAGAATTGACTCTTTCAGAAATGAAAAACTTATTATTTAAGTATTCCTTAATATTTATCAAATCGGTTAAATTTGTCAAAGCTTAAAGATGGCAATTAATGCGACTGAATCAACTTTACAAGATCATGTACGATTGATTGCGCCAGGCGGGTCAAGGCATCATCACAAAACCAACAATTCCCACCAACCGCTGATTTACTGGCAGCCCAAAGAATACGATTGGAGTTAACATCCAGCAATCGAATGGAAATGCTGGCAACAGGCACTTCATTTAAACTGCGTTTGTAGCGAAATTCTGTTACAGAACCATAAATGACACTATCAACATCCAGCATTTTTCCAATTTTTACAGCGGCTGTCCGGTTCATGAGCGTTTCCATGTCCTCATCATTTTTGTTTAACAGGCTCATGACTTTTGTCTGATCCATCATACGAAAATCTGTCTGAGCATACAATTCAGTCAGGACAAAGTCTGATACAATTTTTCCGGCATGCGGGTAAGCACTCAGATTGAAAAATGGCAGAACTGCAATATACCTGTCTTTGGATAAAATGACGTCTTTTTCAATAAACTGCTGATGATATGATGAACAAGAAACTAAAATGCATCCACATAAAAACAGAAACGATATATATAAATTTTTGATGAAAAATCGATTGTTTTTTTGCATGAGTTCTCCTCTAGATAAGAAATATCCTCTGTTTGAAAATACAGTAGGATAAATATAAACAAGGTCTAGTTATTTGCAAGTATTATTCCTGTTTAATAACGTTTCAAAGAGTTGGAAATGTCTAATCCATTTGCAACAATTAAACTGATTTGGTATAAATCGTTTTACGCTTGACAAAAAGGAATCGATATGTTTCTAAGTAATACGAATCAACAAAGGCGCAGCAAATGTTTAAAGCCATTGACACTCAGAATCGAACAGAAATAATTATTATAGATAAAAAGTGGGATAAGCACGCTATTGATCCACTTCGAAAAAAGGGGCAAGCAAAACAAATCATATGCCCGCAATGTAAACAACCTGTTATTGTAAAAGCAGGTGAAATCAAACAATGGCATTTTGCACATCGTGACACAGGAACCTGTCCCCTTAGAAATGAATCTGAACATGTTCTTCTTGGCAGAACATTTCTGTATCATTGGCTATGTGCAAAATATCCAGGCAAGGTTACGCTGGAAAAAGAAATTTCTGGTCTAGATTTACCCAAACTTCTTGATTGCCATGTTACAACTGATAGTGGAAAGCAATTCGCTTATTGGATACTGGAATCTGGATTTCGTTCTCATAGAGCTATAAAAGATTTATTTTATGGACAGGATGTTTTTATCCATTTTGTTTTTCTTTCTAATATGATTCGCCATGTCAAATCTGATAGTATTTCATCGCTCGCATTAACGCCTACTGAAAGATCATTTGCATATGTATCTGAATACAACAGTTTATATACAGATCATTTTCTATTGAATGCAGCTTTGACGTATCTGGAATTAAGCAGCCGCTGCCTGATAACTTTTCGTGGGCTCGGTTGTATTCATAAACCACAGGTTTATTCATACAAGCAAAAACTGGTGGAAAAATTGGATAATATCCTTATTTCACCTCAAAATGGTGAATTTGTTTATCCAGGAGAATATGAAAAAAGAAAATCGCTTCTGGCGAAATCTGACTATGAAAAAAGAAAACCGCTTCTGGCAAAATTGTCGCAAATGAATGACGATTCAAGGCCTACGAAAAAAAATGAGCACCATTCAAAACAAAAATTCAAATTATCTATGTCACCGAAATTGAGTTCAAATGAAACTGAATCAGATCCACTTGCTTATTTACATAAGGAATACCCCTGTAAAAAATGTGGAAAACAGACAAAAGAATGGGTTAAGCTGGATATGTCAACAAATTACTGTATTTGTCATCAATGTATGAAAACATCATGAGTTGAATAATTTATTATGAAATATATCAATTTATTATTCTGTATGTATTTGTTATTCGGTGTAAGCACGCAAACACAGAGCGCTGAGTATATTCCTGACCAGTCAATCCGCATTGAATCCAGCCTGAATGTATTACAAATACTGACAGGCCAGCAAACAAAGATCCTCACCCTTCATGATATTGATAGTAATCAAAAAGTTGCTATACCAGATGCACTTTATCCCTTTATGATGCAATCAAACATGATTACATATGAAGTCCACAGCAACAACAACAATTATTATTATTTATTGAACACTGGTAAGGCATTTGCCAGTATGATAGCAAAAGATGGTATCAACTATTTTGTTATACATCCTGATGCCTGCCCGACTCATTATGGCTTTTTATGGGCAATGGTTCCATTTGTATCCACTAAATATATCTGTGCAATAAATACAACAATTGAAAAAACGCATATATCTTTGTCGCTTTTTGGAAGTATAAACCACCAAAATCAGTTGATTGGCTCATTTAACTTAAGTATGCAAATTCAAACAAATTGTGAAAAGATAATCAGCGGGCAAATAAATCTTCAAGTTGCAACGTCCAGTGAAGCTCCTGAGGAAACGCCTTTGTATTTATTTGATATACAAAGTAAGTATCTACATGATGTGCCATTGGTTGAACCACCTGATACACAGGGAGATACAGGAAACTTTACACATATTCAAATTTCAGGACAGGCCAATAGATCTTTCAGCATCTATTGGATTCCCATAAACAATCCGAATCTGGTTAAAGGCGGTGTGACATTCATGCAAATTACAGGTGCGAAAAATCTCGCTTGCGGTCATGATCTGAATATGAAATACCCTGATTTTGAACTGACATTTACATCAGGCGAAACGATATATTTCAATGGACAATATGATATAAAAAACCAAAGTAACATTGATGTTTACAATGTCTCTATCTCACCCTATATTCTTGTAAATCCGAATCGCAGTTATCGTATATATAGCAATTTTATCAGCAGCCCTTAAACCGCAATTGAACTTGACAAAAAGGTTATGATTCTATTATGATTGTGGTCATTTGAATATGGTTCATTGAAAAGGTCGTGTGTAGTAATATATATGCCCCTTTGAAAAGATTTAGGAAAATTTGAAAAATATGTTCTCCAATTAAATTTTTTGTATTGGGATTTTTTTCTGTTGAGACATAGTACTTTATTGGGCACGATATTTTCAGAGAATTCCTTTACAAATCAAGGATCCAATTATCATGAGACATAAAAATTATCTTCAATTATTCATTTATTGCGTCTGCCTGACCATCATTTTTTACTGCAACAATCTATTTGCCGAAATCATAAATGTCGGCGGGTATCATTTCCCACCATTTGTTGAGGTAAAAAAAGATAGTGTTGGAGGTCTAACAAAGTTGTTTATTAAAGAAATGAATTTATTTCAGAAAAAATATCAATTTAAATTTGTTTTAACCTCTCCAACGAGACGTTATTATGATTTCGATCATAAAGAATTTGATTTAATCATGTTCGAAGATATCAATTGGGGTTGGAAACATAAAGATATCATCGCTTCCGATGTCTACATGGAAGGTGGTGAAGTATATATTACGAAAGCTGATCCCAAAAAAGATCAGCATTACTTTGATAGTTTTAAAGATAAAAATATTGCCATTATCAAAGGTTTTCATTATGGTTTTGCAAATTTTAACGCCAATGAGAGTTATTTGAGAGAAAATTTTAAAGTTCAATTCAGTTCATACCATAAGGGTAATATTTTAAAAGTTTTATTTGGGAGAGCTGATATTTCAGTTGTTAATCTTTGCTATTTAAAACATTTCTTTTTGGATAACCCGGATAAAAAAGATCAGATACTGGTATCTGATAAATTGGATCAGCAATACAATCATACAATTCTTGTCAGAAAAAAATCATCCATTTCAATAAAAGAAGTTAATACCTTGCTGACGAAAATGAAAAATGCCAAAATTATGCCTTGCTTATGGCATAATTATCTGGTTGAAACAGGGGATCAACAATGAGTCGTAATTTTGTATGTAACATAGTTTTTGCCAGCCTATCAATTGTATTCCTAATGAGTGTATTGGTCTTGAATGTAAAGGCTGAAGTCATTATAGATAAATCTTTTGGCAAAGAGCAAGTCATCAATGTTGATAATAACAAGACATATAATATTGATGCAGAATATGGCTATCAAGAAGGCCCCAACTTGTTCCATAGCTTTAAATCATTTAATATTGATAAAGGCATGACTGCAACTTTTACAGGCCCACCAACTATTCAACGAATTATATCTCGCGTGACCGGAGGCGAAATGTCTGAAATTTATGGCACCATTAAATCGACCATTCAAGACGCAGATTTATTTTTATTAAATCCCAATGGTATCATATTTGCTGAAACAGCACGGCTTGATATAGATGGATCTTTTTATGTAAGCACTGCGGATTACCTTCAAATGACAGAATCAGAGAAATTTATGACTGGTTCAACCGAAACCAGTGGTTTGGTAACATCAGCCCCACGCAGTTTTGGCTTTATTGATGCTGATATTGCATCCATCACGTTTAAAGGTTCTGAACCAATTATTCAAGAAGACTATGATGAAATAAGTACCTCATATAAAGACATCAACACAAAATTTCCTATGGATAATGGCTTAACTGTAAAGGGCAATAACGATTTTTGCATCATAGGCGGACAAATAACAATTGAACAGGGAATCAGTATTGGCCTTAAAGACAGCACCAATAATGCAGACATGCAAAAAGGAACCATTCAATTAATTAGCATTGACAGTCAGGCAGATGTAAATCTTAATAATATGCTGGATTATTCACAGAATACGAAATTTGATAACATTACAATCAAAGGTTCCATACTAAATGCAAGTGGCCAGACTGTTGGCGGAATCAACATTGTTGGAAATAATATTAACGTAGAAAACAGTATCATTTATATGGACAATTTTGGCAAACAAGATGCACAGCCAATCAAGCTGATTGGCAATAACATTTCTTTGCTGCTACGCTCAAAAATTATTTCAAATACATTTGCACAAGGGGATGCTGCGCCCATATATCTAAAAGCCAGTGCGGACATTCTTCTTAAGGAAAAATATTCATCAATATACTCTTTTTCTGATCAAGATATAAGCATTGATGGAGAAAAATATGGAAGCACATCAAATATGTCTTTTATTGCCAATAATTTTTATCTTAAAGATGGCTCGAGAATACTCAGTCGAACCCATAAAAAAGGCAATTGCAGCGATATTTCAATTCAGGTTGACAATAAAATAGGGCTATCCAGTAAAAACAGTCTTTATGATGAATGTTCAATTTTTTTTGAAACATATGGCCCTGGTAATGCCGGAACGATTGATTTGAAAGCAAACATTGTGGAATTTTCTGATGGTTCAAAACTGTCTGTTAGCACAAATAGCACTGGCCAGGGGGGAAATATCAGGATCAACGCTGAGGAAGTTCTTCTTAATGGAACAAGGCATGATCCTTCAAAACCTGATATGGGATCTCGAATTTTTCTCAGATCTTATGGTCGTGAAATAAATGCCGGTGACTCTGGAAATCTATACATTCATGCCACAAATATCATTATGGATGATGGCGCAGAAATCAGGGCACAGACTTATGGATTTGGCAAAGGTGGAGATATAACACTTATCGCGAAGGAAAATATTCTTCTAGGAGGTATTGATGGTAGAAATAAACCCGCTATGATCAATGCATCATGTGATCAGTATCGTCTTAATTCTGGCGAAAAACAATCCGGTTATATAACGATCAGCGCAAAAAATATTGAACTGAAAGATGGCGCATGGATCAGCACACAAACTGAAGGCAATGGTAATGCCGGTACAATCCAGATTACTGCTGTTCAAAGACTTAAATTATCTGGTGAAGGCAACACAGTAAAAAATATTGATAAAGATAAACTTTCCAGTTGTATTATTTCATCTGCAAGATCCAAAAGTAAAGGCAATGGCGGAAAAATCATAATCAATGCCAATGAAGTTTTGCTTGCAGATGGTGCATATATTGAGACTGGCACAGAGTCATCAGGGGATGCCGGTGAAATTAATATCCATACACAAACGCTTACATTGATGCAAACAAACAGTGATAATCAAAGCAGTATGATTGAAAGCAACACACATGCAAAACAATTAAATAGAGATACTCATATTACAGGAACCGGGGGGGAGGTTACAATTAATGCTAGAAATATCAACTTATTTGATGGCGCACAGATTTCTACCAGTTCTATAGCTGATATAGAATCCAGCGGTATAGCGGGAACTATTCATATCAATACAGGCGGTACCCTTCGCATTTCAGGCCAAAACAGTGATACATTGGACGTCGCAAATAAATCATCTGGCATATACGCCCGATCCAAACAAAACATTGATGCCCATGCCGGTGATGCAGGTAATATTGATATCGTTGCCAACAATCTTATCATGGACAACAATGGATTGATATCCACTGGCAGTAATGGACAGAGTGATGCAGGTGATATTAATATTCAAACCAGACAATCCATTCTATTAACCCATTCTCGCATTGCATCTGAAAGTACAATGCCTGTAAGTGGAAACCAGAATGGCGGCGCAGCCGGTTCTATTAGAATTATTTCCGGGGGTGATGTGCAATTATTTCAATCTGCACATATTACGACAAATGCTGCGTCATCTGGTGGCGGTAAAATTGATATCAACAATCAAAACGCACTGACACTAATCAATAGTAATATTACGACGAATGTCAGCGATGGTGAAGGTAATGGTGGAGATATTAATATTCACACAGATCTGACTGTTATGAATCATAGTATTATATCTGCCAACGCCAAAGCTGGCAATGGTGGTGCAATCTATATTTATACCCGAAACTTACTTCAATCAACAGACAGTCGTATTGAAGCCACATCCGAATTTGGCAATGATGGTTCTGTCGAGATTGAAACACCTGATGTTGATGAAATACCGAATTTGTTAAACTTGTCTGACAATTTTTTAAATGCAATCAATATTGTCAATACGCTGTGTGGTCAGACCAATAATGCCGATACAATTCAATTTGTGGTTCATTCTCCTTTTATACCCGATCTGTCTGCAACATGGTACCAGTTCTCAACAAATATATCACCACGTTTGCTATCTTCACGTATTACAGACCAATTTGATAACTTTTCAAGTGATTTTTCAGATGAGGCCTTGTATCAAGATGCAGAATGAATCAGTCAAACCCCCTTCAAACAATTAACAATCTCCGGGCATGGCGCCAGTGACCATTGCGAAAGCTGATATTTTAACTGATCCAATGCAATTGGAATATATTTTTGAAAAGATTTCTTCCCCTTGGTTTGAGATAAATACGCAAAAGCACCTAACATTTGAAAATTACGAAACAGGCGACAATACTGAAAAGTCTCCGCAAATTTTTGTTTATCAACATGAACCACATGTCTGTATTTTTCAAAAAAATAAGCTAGCAATGATTCCTGTAAATTTTTGTTCAACCCCACATATGGATCAATCATCAATGATGCCAGGTCATATTGTACTGGCCCCCATCTCCCCCCCTGAAAATCAATGATATAAAACTGATTATTTGATCGCATAATATTTCTTGATTGAAAATCACGATGCATAAAGCCCCAATGCATATTTTTCATGGCTGCATTCACCAGATTCAAAAAATCTTTTTCTAACGTAGACCATTCCATATCCCGACCTAAATATCCCTGAATAAAAGATTCAACAAAATATTGGCATTCATATTGTAGAATCATATCAGCATCATAATAAGCTGTCTGACATGTATGGCGGCTATTAAAACCTTTCGCAGCCTGAACAGACATATAAATCAAGATATCAATTACAGATTCATACACAGTTTGTATTTGATCGCTATCCAACGAATTCACATAATCCTGCAAATGGATATCGCCCAAATCTTCAACAAAAACAATTCCAGAAAACATATCATAATGAATGATTTCAGGAACTGGCACATTATTGGTAAACAAATGATTCCCGATTTTGACAAAAGATTCGACTTCCAGACATGACTGCGTCACCCTATCTTGATTTTCCAATACAATCCCTGGAACGTTAAGCCGACTGATCCCATGATCTACCATAATCAAGGATTGCCCCTCAGCCTGGTATCGCCACCAGGAACGATCCGAACCATCACCTTTCAGTCTGGTTGTATCAATTTTTCCGGAAGGATTTATCCCTCTGATCTGAAAAGCTTTTTGAGCCAGGGAATATGCGGATGCACGGGCATATCCTGATGGCGTGCCAATATCTTCCCAATAATGATTTTTGACTGTATGCGCATAAATGAAATGGCCATCCTGTATCATTTTTTCATATGCAGTAATAATGCTATAATTCGTATTGTTTGGAATATATTCCCCCACCAATGCATCAATAACGTGAATGCCAGTAAAGGCGCTTAGATGGTCATGATTTTTTATCCCTTGAAATGCCACAACACGATTATGATCAACATAAACTGTATTAAACTGTGGTTCATCATGCATAATTAACGTAACAGGTGCATCATGACGTTGATGAATCTGAACGAGCTGGTTGAAATTTAAATCAGTGACAATATCGCTGTTGACAATCAAGACAGGGTAGGATTGAATCTGGTTCAACATATTTTTGATTCCCCCACCAGTTCCCAGTATTTCAGATTCCATGCACAGGTGAACTGGAACCGCATAATTTTGTTGTTGAATAAAATTGTGGAGGTCATCCGCCAGATGATGTGCATTGATCTGGATATCAGTAAAGCCATCAGCAATCAGTCGCATAATTGTATGGTGTATGATTGGCAGACCATTAATTGAAAACAATGGTTTGGGACAAATTCGGGTGTGTGGGGCCAAACGCGTTCCAAAACCTGCTGCGAGTATCATTGCCTGCATCATTTTGATAATACCATCAAATAGTTGCGAATTTTTTGATCATAAAAATGAATTTCATCCACATTTTCTTTGCCCTTGATATTGTGATAATTGAAATACTGTATCGCATTTCTAAAAACAATTTTAGATATGGATTCTGTTAAATCAATGTCAGTTCGTTTAAACAACTTATTTCCCATTGCATACATTTTTTTAATAGACTCTTTTTCATCAAGCCTGTCCTGAGAGGTCTCCATAAAAACATCCAGCGCAATCCGATAGGATTGAAAATACGATTTCAAAAACAGCGCAAAATAGCCTAATTTTCGGTATCCAACAGATGTCACATTATAGACATCCGGTAACTCGGCATGCGGCATGACAATGGCATCATCAACAAAAGCTTTCAGGGTGGTTTGAATATAGTCTTGATTTGTTTTATCCGCATCGTAGGCAAACTCATTTTTAAAAAACTCTTTTAAAAAATCATAGGTTTCATAAAGATCATCCTCTGAAAACTGAAACGCATCTCGTGACAGAATTGCAAGTGATGTAAAAGCGGCTGGAATAAAAAAACAAATACAGATATTTTTGTAATAATCCAGTTGATGTCTTTTGTATGTGTTGACCCGGATACGAGAGTCTCCCAACGCCTCACGCACATTGCTCACTTCGAGTTTTTCAATAATTTTTCTGCTGGCATATGTTTCCAAAACATTGTCAACAATCTGAACATAATTGATAAGCGTTTCTGACAGCTTTACATTGAGTGAAACAAGATAATTCAGATAGGTTTCAATGCGGTTGGCAAACTCACTTTTTGAAAATCCTTGAAGCGGACTATTGAGCAGTGCTGATGCAACCAGCGCATAAGGCGTAACCACTGTTACTTCATTGATCGAATTAATCAAACGATGGCCAATATTTCGATATAATATCTGATATTCATTCGTTGTCATATCTTCAATCGGTGTGTCAAAATTTTTCAATATTTCTTTTAATGATATGGGTTGATTAAACTGAACGTAAATACGTCCAAAACGCCTGGACAAAAATTTTCTGGCCTTAATCACCTGGCTCAAACTTTCGGGCTCCTTTTGATGGCCCTCAATTTCGCTGATGTATGCTTTTTCCTCAATTATTTTATCATAACCGATAAATATAGGAACAAACATAAGATCAGGACACATGCCCTTTTTGTAAGCATCCAAAATAATGGAAAGTAAGCCAAATTTGGCAAGATTCAGCTTGCCTGTTCGGCTTCGTCCCCCCTCGATAAAAAATTCGATATTGAAACCTTCTTTTAAAACTGTGTTTACGTAAGCAGCAAAAACTTTTGAATATAACATTGCACCACGAAAGGATCGCCGGAGAAAAAAAGCGCCTCCCCCTCTAAATATTGGCCCCAAAGGCCAGAACGACAGATTTTTACCAGCAGCAATTAAAGGACATGGCATGTTATTATGATACATAACATATGAAAGAATAAGGTAATCAATATGGCTTTTATGGCATGGGGCCAGAATTAATGGTCCCTTTTGGGATGCCTGCTTGAGGACACTGATCATTTCCTGATTATACTCAAACCCTTCAAACATGTTATGTGCGATCCATCCCACTGACCATGAAAATAATTGAATCCAATTATGACTCTGCTTTGCAGCAATTTCAGTGAGATAGCTATCTGCTTTTTTATAAACGGCCTGAATAGGTACTTTGCGCTGGGTGGCATATTCCTCGAGAAAATCCTGAAATTCAGCATTACGCAAAATGCTCTCTTTAAGTTCCTCGTTTGTTTTAAGTGTTGGACCTACAATGCTTTGACGATGTCGATTCAATCGGTTGATCATTTCTTGTCGAACCAGATATGACAGATGTTCCACACTGCGATTGTGATTTTCAGGCTCCCGAATGAATTTCAACAAATTGAAAGGTTCTGAGCTTTCTACAAACACATTTTCCGGTCGTTTTAACAACATAAACATCCGCCTGAGATTGCCAGGATTTTCTTCAGTGCCAAATATTAATTCAATCAAGCTTCGTTGAGATTTATGTGCTTTGCGGCTGAACAGAATCCATTGTGGCACCAGATATATTGGACGATCCATGGATTGTTGGATCTCAATCAGATATTGAACCGGATCAACCTTTTCCTTCACAAACCGGCGATAAAAACCGCCTGGTTCTAACAATGATAAAAAACAACTTCGCCCATTCTTTATTTCATCACGAATGTAGTGTGTATGAAAGGGATTGGGCCGGTGCCATTTTTTCAATACATGATACAACCATGACATCAAAGCCTTAAAAACCCTGGATATTGGCTGCCACAACACAATTCTATAATCCAGAGCGATTTCTGGAAAAGGTAAACCTTCCTTTTGATAGCGACTATAATAAAATAAATAATCAAATGTACTTTTATATTTGGTGGTGTAAACAATATGTCCTTTCGCCTGCAGCGCTTTCAGATGATCTGTTTGTTCCGAACTAACCCGAATGCCGGAAAAAAAAATCTGAAGTGCTTTATTGGCAAAATAGCCAATATAACCGGGCAAAAAACATAAATAACAGGTTGTCTGGACAATGCGGCCAAACACAGATTTTAATCGTGCAAAACGTGTTGATTTCATTACAGATCTCCTTTTATGGATCAAGTTATCCTTAAAAACTATGTATCAGGATTTCCTGAGTTTATATTGGAAAAAATATCTTATCAAGTTTTCTACGCCATTATCAATTATTTGGATTCATTTGTCAATTATCAATTCGTCTGCGAGCAATCAAAAAAAGCCTGGCATAAAAGATATTTAAAATTATTAAATATATCAGCATATTACGACAAATATACATATGTGATATGTAAATTTTAAGACTTTATTGATTTTGGACTTGCTTTAACTGAAATGCTATGTTATTGAATCGAAAATATTCAAGTGACAATTAAATTTTAATCTTAATCGAAAAAATTGTAAGCAACATATTCCATAAAGAATTCAATAACGTTGATATCTCCAAACTGAATATGTTGCCAACAATTTCAAGTTTTAATTGATAAAAGGAGGAAGATTTTTTATGAAAACCTTAATTGGTGGCGCAATCGCGGCTTTATTAGGACTCATTGGTTTAGCAATTTGGTGGCAGCCCTTTTTACAGTTACTGGCCGGAACCATTCCAGTCGGACTTTTATTAGGTGGATGCCTGGCTTTATATCTTGGCCTTGATGAGTTAAAAGATACCTGGCGACAGGAAGGATTCGATGCTGATGACTCTGATAGCCTGAAACAAAAGCTGGAAGAATTGGAAAAGGAAAATGAGGCATTAAAAGCCAAAAAATAATTTTTTTATTTATTCAAAAGCCCTATGAAAAAGAATCAAAACTTAATCATAGGGCTTTTTTTATATCATTTCACTAGAAAGGAATAGTCAATGGAAAAAACACTCTCTATTATCAAGCCCGATGGTGTCAGTCGTGGATTAATTGGTGAAGTTGTCAAACGTTTTGAATCCAGTGGTATTCGCATTGCTGCCATGAAAATGGTTTGCCTTACACGTCCACAGGCTGAGGGCTTTTATGCAGTACACAAAGAACGTCCTTTTTTCAACAGTCTGGTAGAATTTATGACATCCGGTCCAATAGTTGTTATGGTACTCGAAGGAGACGATGTAATTGCCAAAAATAGAACATTAATGGGTGCTACAAATTATAAAGAAGCGGCTGAAGGGACCATTCGACGAGATTTTGCCACAGATATTGAAAAAAATGTTGTGCATGGCTCAGATGCTCCGGACACAGCTGAATTTGAGATAAATTATTTTTTTAATACGTTTGAAATGATGTCCAGATAATTAACGAAAAATTCGGATCTATCCGACCTGACTGACTGGTCGGACAGATCCAACCAGCCTGCTTGAAATAATCTTTCTATAAAATAACCATGAAACAAAACGTAAATCGCGTCAATTTTAAAAATATTGCAATTGTCCTGAATCAACCCAGATTTCCCGAAAACATCGGTTCTACTGCAAGAGCAATGCGGAATATGGGTATTGAAAGGCTTATTATCGTGTCGCCACAAAACTGTGATCTCTCAAAAGTCATGAAGCTGGCAACGCACGCAGCCTATGATATTATCGAAAACATGATTGAATATCATTCATTGGATGAAGCCCTTGGCTCATTTAATTATATTGTTGGCACAACAGCTCGTCTGGGCGGCTATCGCTTTGATATTCAATCCCCCCGCGTATGTGCAGATCATTTAATTGAAATATCTCATCACAATGATATTGCTATTGTTTTTGGCCCTGAAGACAGAGGTCTCACCAATAATGAGATCAAACGTTGCCATGCGTTGGTCAACATCCCTACAGCGACTTTTTCATCGCTGAATTTATCACAGGCTGTGATGGTATTTTGTTATGAATTGTTTATGGCAACAAGTGATTCAACCAGATCTTTTGTTCCTAAACTGGCTGATCATCATGAATTGGAAAGAATGTATCAACGTCTTGAAGACGTACTGACCCGAATTGACTTTATTAATCATGAGAACCCGGACCATTGGATGAATAATATCCGCCGCTTCTTTTCACGCATGCAAATTCGATCTCGTGATGTTCGGGTTATCCTGGGTATATGCAGACAGATGGATTGGTATGTTGGGCATAAAACCGATGCTGTTTGATAAAATTAATTTATACAGTCTGATTATTTTGATTCTGCAATATTTTTAATAATCTCAAGCGATCCTCTGAATTAATACCTTTAATACGTTCTTCCAAAGGTATGCCTTTAATACGTTCTTCCAAAGGTATACCTTTAATACGTTCTTCCAATGGTATACCTTTAATACGTTCTTCCAATGGAATCCTTTCGAGGATTTCTTCAGTTGGAAACTCTCTTATCCAGTCTTTAATGGGCAAGACCTTCAATAACTCTTGTGCAATAACTCGTTTCCTTTGTAGAATGTCCCTAACTTCATCAGGCTTAAAATTCATTGCAACATACTCCAAAGTATCCATTATACACTCTCTTTTAAAGTCTCTGATTGTGTACGACATATTAAGTTCCTCCATGTTTACATTTTTTAAATATTCATTAATAAAAAAATAGTGTAAATCATCTCGATTCCATTTATAATTTTTTAATCCATAATCAAGACTTTTCTCATCAGGCGAAAGCATATGCCAAAAGGCATTATTTTCCGATTTTGGTAATTGAGAAATTACAATAATATCAACATCCTGATCCCCTCGAAAAATGCGATATACACCTTTTTTCAAAACTACATATCTTTCATCAGATAGAAAGTTTGCCGGAAATCGAGTGGCTACAGCAATTAATTTGAACATTTCAGATGAAAGTAACTTATTGTTTTCTTCCAGGGACGCACTGGCAATTTTTCTGTAAATAACATAGTATCCAATCAATTCGTTAATTGACCAACCATTTATAGCCTGATGCTTCGATTTATATGTAATCAAATTATACCTGGCAAGAGTTTCCATGCCATCAGGCGGGTTAATGAGTTGCATACTGTTATCATCTGTTCGAAGCACTAAATAATCCAGAAATTGTGGCATTTCTAATTCTTTTTCAATTTCAACAGAAAAATTTGTATTGGTCAGGTAATCGACAAAAGAAACACCAAGCAATTTATGCCATTCAATCATTATTTTAAAGTCCTTAAACTTTCTGCATTTCAGTTTTTCCAATCAATCCCGAAGGCCTGACAATCAAAATTAAAACGAGTAATGTAAAGGCAAAAACATCCTCATAATCACTTGAAACATAACCTGTGGCAAAGCTTTCGGTAAGCCCTAAAACCAATCCACCCAATACAGCACCTGGAATAGATCCAATGCCACCCAAAACTGCTGCGGTAAAGGCTTTAATCCCAGCAATAAATCCAATATAAAAATTGATTTGACCAATATGTGTGGCGATTAAAACCCCTGCAATAGCTGCTAAGGCAGAGCCAATAACAAAGGTTGCAGAAATCATGCGATTGATATCAATGCCGACTAACATGGCCATTTTCTTATCCTGTGCTGTTGCGCGCATTGCTTTTCCGATTCGGGTGTATTTGATTAATATTGTCAGACATATCATAACGATGACTGTTGTGATCAAAATTATCAGTTCAGGGCCACCAATCATATAATTGATCCAGGCAAGACATTCAAATTCTGGCAGTAATGATGGAAATGGCATAAAATCGGATGTTTGTGCCAGCATGACATAGTTTTGTAAAAAAATCGACATGCCAATTGCACTGATCAATGGGGATAAACGCGGTGCGTTGCGCAGTGGTTTATAGGCAATTTTTTCAAGCGTATAACCATATGCTGAGGAATAAAGCACGGCGACCAGCATGGCTGTGAAAAAAACTGACATCCCTGCAAATCCATACATGGTCATAATACCAGATATGATGAGCGCAGTAAATGCGCCCAACATATATATTTCACCATGCGCAAAATTAATTAACTCAATGATGCCATATACCATTGTATAGCCAAGGGCGATTAACGCATAAATACTGCCGCGTGTCAAACCACCCAACAGCAATTCAATAAAGTATAAAGCTGTATCTGAAAAGTTTTCAGTTATCAT
>Ga0272440_1001811_pt1 | contig 17144 bp, 10 predicted proteins | sample SSMMMBAug17_FD_192440 | JGI IMG/M metagenome (GOLD analysis project Ga0272440, IMG submission 192440) | Marine sediment archaeal communities from Little Sippewissett salt marsh, Falmouth, MA, United States - SSM-MMB-Aug17 | ecosystem: Environmental > Aquatic > Marine > Wetlands > Sediment ... | reverse complement strand
CTTTCAGGGCTAAGAAAATGCCCCCTTTTTTGAAATGCGCCCACTCTGTAATTATACACAAAGGATCTATTACACAGTAACTCTGGCCAGACTATGCTCAAAACTGTTGATGTCCTGACAGGAGACCGCTTTAATTAATAGATCATCAAGGGTTGGCAAATTTGAAATGGATCTAATTTTTTGAATGAGATAATCTGGTACTGAACCTAGTTTAGTCTTGAGAACATTTATAATCGATTTTTTCACACCTTTTTCCATGCCTTTTTCCATGCCTTTTTCCATGCCTTTTTCCATGCCTTTTTCCATGCCTTTTTCCATACCTCTATCCATACCAATACGTTCAAATGTGTTAATATATTTCATTTTATTTCCCTCCTTAACATTTTTGATTTCTTTATAATATGCATCTTCCAATTGTTTTGGTAAAGCAATCAACCAATCAATAAAGCTGAATAGATCAAGAATTTGTTGTTCCCTATAATAATTATTCGCATAGAGTTTTTTTGTCAATACAACTTTACTGTGAAATAACTTCTCTCTATCATTTCTGGAGTTAATCAGTTCCAGGTGCGCCTGTACAACCAGTGAAAATGGATTATTTGACAATTCAAAAAGTTTCGGATTTTTTGCAAAGTCCAAAAGTTTGACTGTATTAAATTTAAAAGTTGTCTTACATCCCCAAAGGTCTCTTTCGAATAATTTGGGATGCCAATTCGAGTTTTTGTCAGACAGTATGGCCAGTGTAACAACTGGTTTGTTAAATAGTTCGTGCGCTCTGTAATTATACTCAAATGATCTTTTTGTAAATTCTTTATCCTTTTGACCTTGTATTTCTACATGGCAAAGCACACACGTTTCTTCACCAGAATTCTTATAGACTTGCATCATCTTATCGGCAAATCGACCACCAATTTTGGCCTCACGCGCAATTTGATTCAACTCCTTATCCAAAGGCGCGTAGCCTTTTTGCCAGTCAATATCATTGGATATATCCGGATAAAAGAAATCCATGAAATCTTTAAAATACTGATCAATGATATTTTTCCAGGGACTATCAAAATCACTTCGTGGTGGTAACAATGCTTTATATTCTAAAAAATTCAATACTGTTTCATGAATGATATTCATTTTTTTATTTTGCGGGATCTTTGCAAAAATTGTTTCAAACCAATTATTTTTCTGAACAATTGCAAAGGATTGAACGAAATTCAAATCAAATATCCAGCTTAATATGACAATCTTGTTGTTCCAATCACTGGTTGCATCTTCAAGATTGGCTGTTTTCTGATTAAATATGGCCTCGAATATGGTATCAGGTAAGTGAAAGTCTGTATCTTGACATTGTGTTATCGTTTTGGCCATATCATTCCAGATTGCCAGTTTATCAGCATCTCGAATGAGTTGTAAATAAAGCTGTAAGGTATCATCTTCAATTTCCGGTAACGCAGGACTATTATGAAACGCTATTGCGTCTGTAACAATTTTATATTCATCTAACAAGATTCCATCAAGCAGTTTTTCATCATTAATTACTTTGATGGTTGCGTTTGTATAGTTATCAGTCAGTTGCTCCGGGACAGTCCATTTTTTTTCAAAGGCTGCAAGATCATGCAGTAAAGCAATAGTTTCGGCTAATTCGATGTTATATTTGGGTAGAGACAGGGATTCACCAATAGTAACAATGTAATTGCAAACAAGTTCTGTATGCAATTCATACTTTTCGAGCCATTCTTTACAAGCATTTTGATTATTACGACTGGTATTGATATATGATTTTAGCCAATTTTTTAAAAAATGAACATGTATCATTTAAAATGATCCCCAAAATGCCAGTTTCCTACGATTGGTTGTTCACTACAATTATTTAGTTTAATCAAGGAGTTAAAATAATTTCAATACGTCGATTTTGCATGCGACCTTCCGGCGTCTCATTCGTATCTACAGGCCGATAAAAGCTGTATGCAGAAATACACATTCTTAATGGATCAATACCACCTTCAAGTTCTAAAAAACGAACCACAGAAATGGCACGCGCAGCAGAAAGCTCCCAATTTGAAGGAAATATTTTTTTAATGGGGCCTTCAGCAATGGGAATATTATCTGTATGTCCTTCAACCCGAATGGTATTATAATTCTGTGTCTGATCACGCAAAGATTCAGCAATCTGAAGTAAGGCTTCTTTTCCTTTCACATTGATCGTTGCACTTCCAGAATTGAACAATATCTTATCCACAAATGTCAATTTGAGCTTACCTTCCATCTCTTCAAGTTTAATTTCTTGAGAGGCAATTTGTTTTTTTAAGGAGTGCTCAATTTGCTGCTTGGTTTCATTCACCTGAGCAATCACTTTTTTTTGTGTTTTGATAATTGTTTTTTTGCGATGAAGATCCTGTTTTAACTGAACAACGTTATCTTTGACATTGTCAAGCTGGTTCGTCAATTGAAGTTTTTCAGTCTCAAGTTTGCGTTTTTCAACCTCAAGACCGGATATATTGGTTTTACTTTTGTGTAATTCCACTTCAAGCCGCTCAATTTGTTTTTTAAATTCAGAAGTTTGTTCGTTACTTTGTGCGACATGATTTTGATAATCCTTTTCAAGGTCAATGTAGGTAGACTTTGTAACACATCCAGAAAATATCAAAAAGATGATAAAGGAACTTAGTAAATGATAAGCGGTTTTATTCATGGTGTTATCCTCCAAATATATGATTCTAATAAAATTAAATTAATAATCGCCCATTTTCCATGATCGTTTTATTATCCAAAATGATTGTTGGGGATATAACAATCGTATCAATATGTAAAATGCTTGAATTGTTTCCACCCGGATAACTGGTATTGTCCCCAAATGCGATATGACAGGTACCCAGTACTTTTTCATCTTCAAGGAGATTACCTGTAATACGTGCTGTCGGATTCGTTCCAATAGCAAACTCTGCAATAAATCGGGCATTTGAATTGCCATCTTCTTTTTCTGAAGATTGAATCATTTGCGCAAAACGCATACCAGAATCTGTGTTTTCAATATCAACAATCATTCCATTTTTGATTTTAATTTGAGTTGGTTCTGTAATTGTATTGCCACAACGATCAACAACCAGTAAACCATTCGCATTTCTGGGAGCAAGCTCGCTTTCGCCATCAGGTAGATTTGAAAATGCACCCGGTGTTCTTATTTGACCAATGGATTGAACTGGCATATTACCCAGTTCAACTGTTAATTGTGTTCCTGATGGCGATGATATTTTTGCAATCTTATGAGATGCGAGTGCGTCGTAAACCCTGGCAGAAATTTTGGCAATTTCATCATAATCAGCGCTTAAACCGCGAATAAAAGACTCTTTCGTAATCCCAGGTAAGGTTGCAATTCTTGTTTGATATTTATTGCAGGCATCTCGTCTGGCATGGGTATGAGAAATACTTTTTTGTGTGGGTGCAACAACAACATCCACTTTTTTTAGCGCTTCAGCTACCCATTCAGGTGGTTCTTCTCCATTGATTTTTCCAGTAGGATAAATAATCCATCGGCAATCATTTGCGATTTTTAGTCCAACAGAATACAATGCTTGAGCGATTTCTGTTGTTTCGAGATTTGAGACAACAAGCAGGCGCTCAGTGGGTTTCAAGGCCATACATTGATACATTACTGTTGATGCGGCTTCCATTAGTTTTGAATTTAATGACATAATTCTCTCATAATTTGAATGATATTAAATAGTTGTATTATAATTATTTTTATTCCCTTTTCGGTGCTACCAGTTCGAATTGATCTTTACAGTGTTAAGGAGGAACCTAATTTTGTCCCTTGCTTTTTTTCGGTCGGACATGTCTGAATGGTCCGATCATAGTCCGACTGACTGAATGAAATGTGTCCTTTCGCATGTTTGACTTATTGCTTAAATCACAAGTCAAGCATGCTTCCAAGGGCTTACAATGAATTAAAAGATCGAAAAAGCTGAAAACCATCCATTTACTGGATAAACATTTTTCGACATGGCATCCAGAAAAGTGCCATTTCTAAATTGGTCAATAAACTGTTCACTATCAGGTGCAAAGTAGAACAAAATAGCAATTAATAAATAAAGATAAACATAATAATGCCAGTTGTCTAGATTTACAATCTTACATGCACTGCCAAATGTCCATTTTATGCGCGCAGATGAGAATTCTATACTATAAATCTCATCCAAGATCAGATGGCTGAGATACCCTACAGTTACAAAAAAAATGCTTAACCATGATTTCATTGGAGACATATGAAAAAAATGATCGCAAATAATTCCCACAGTTAACCCTGTTGCCAGTGCTGCGGGAATTGAATGAAAGATACCCCGATGAACAGTATACCAGGTAAAAATTTGAATAATACCATAACGAACTATGGAAAACACTGTCGCCCAGATTATCATCATTTCTAGTATGGATAGTTTACCAATCCGAAGAAATAATACAAGAAAGGCAAGCATTACCCCCAGGAAATTAAAAAAGTTTTTTAATGCTGTTGATGTATCAGAATCAATGTCAGGCAATGTGCCACTAAAAGTTCCCAAACAAAAATAATAAACAAATTCCTGAGGGCTTATCGTTTTAGCACCATAAAATATAGTAGCTGTTATCATGCTGACAACCGATGCTGTACCTAAATGGGTATTAAAATCAGCCATGATTGTGTACTGAAACTATCCCTTTCTTTGCCTGAGCTGTTTTAGCTGATCAATTTTTCGTTTCATCATCAAAAGATCAATCCAGCGGTGCATGACTTGGGGCAATTCATTGGATATTACTGAATTTTCAGACATTTGGGGCATGATGCCTGGTGTTTCCATTGCCATGTTTGGTTCTTGAATAACACTTTCATTCACATCGGTCATGACCATAATTTGATCCAGGATTTCCGGATCAAATTGAGGAATCGATTGCTTTTCATCAAATTCATCAAGGGCGGCATCAAGTGGCATCCCTTCCTGGTCATTGGCAAATCCTTTGTCAAGTGTTTCTCTGTAATCAGCCGGGGAGTGTTTGTTTGACTGAACAATTTTTGTTTCCAATTCTGATATTTTTTCTACAAAATCGGTTCGGTTTGGATGCTGTTGATGTAACAATTCATAAACCTCTTTGGCTCTATCGAACACATCGTGTTCCTCATATAATTTAGCAAGCGTTTCTGTTACGATTATATGACTCATGGTTTTCTCCTTGAAAACTTAATTATTTTTTCATTTGCACGAATCATCCCTAATTCAGTGCGGGCAATTCGTTCAACATATTTTGGATCATGTTTGAGACGTTCAATTAATTGATGCAAATTGGTATTTTCCTGTTCCAGGGCATGAGTATAATCACAGAGCTGTTTATACTCAGATTGCAATTGTTGTAGTTCTAATAATCCCTGATCTCCCCAGATAATAAAAAAAAACAAAAAACTCAAGAGAAGAAAAATAAAATAAAAACCTATGCGATTGATTTGAAACATAATAAATACCTTACACATTTCACATTTATTCATAAAAACCCCATAACCTGACGGCTATGGTATTAACTCCTCTTAAAAAATCGGATTGTCTCGTCAGACGAATCCATATCTGGTTCTTGAAAATAAGAATCATGCGATTGAATAAGAATTGAATCTTTTCTATGTTAACATGCTTCCTGGATTTTTCAAGGAAAATTTATGAAAACAAAGTTATGGCAAATTCCCTGAAAATAAACTCACTCTTTCCCTGATAATTGGCGCCATTTTGCAGTTGGCAAGAACATTTTACACATAATTATTAAGGTTTATTGTATTTCATTCTTGACCTAACCCGAAAATATTTGTATTTTTAATGGAACAATTTGGTAATATTTTCGCTTTAAGGCATCAACAAGAAAACTCATTTAGCACTCGATATTTCTTGATTGTATATTGTGTATAATAAAAGCAAGAGACGCTTAGGGTATAGTGAATTTGAAGTTAGAAAACTTAAATACTGGATTGGCATCCTTATTCATTTTGTTAATTCTATCAATGTTAAGTTTAATTTCATTATCATTGTTTCGGACGAGCATTAATACTTATTATTTCGTTCAAAATGAAATGATTGCGAAACAATCGTTTTATCGCGCGCAATCAGTGGCCGGTCAGATGGCAAATTCATTGCGCGCATTAGATTTAAATGATTTGACAGCTAATGATAATGTATCCAGGAGCTTCACGTGGCTTTTAGATGATAAAAGCATCAATTTAAAAAGTGTTGGCAAACCATCATACTGGAAACAGTTGACACCCAAAAAATTTCCCCCTGATGCACAGGCAATTGCAGTTTTACTCAATACACGAACGTCATCACAAATGCCAGCAGAATCAGTAATCATGACACATGATCGACACATTCAGACCTTTTATTTTTCTATTCTGGCAATGGCCGAGGTTTCGGGGAGTACTTCAATTGTCGAAATGGGATTTCGAAAGCAGTTTGTAAAATGACCCTGATAATTCTTATTGGACTCCAAATTCTCTTTTCGCCACTGATTCAGGCAATAGAGATTCCAAATATACCATTAACTGTGATGGTTCAATCACCGCCACCTATTATCATGCTTTTAATTGATGATTCTACAAGCATGAATGATAGTATTTTAGCGGCATCAAACAACAAAGTACTTTCCGTCCATCATTATGTATTTAATGACTTGGAAAATAATGTTTTGTCATCATTGACAGACCCCAACGTCGTTATTCCGCCTGAGAAATCTCAAAGTTGGCAGGCACGATGCTTTATTACCAACCGCATGTATTACGATCCTCGTCAAATATATCATCCCTGGCCGCATTGGAATTCAATCTTGCATGAATCAGAGAATACAAAACATGCCAACCCTGATTGTCCTGTATTTCATCCCATGAAATCAGCTTGTTTGAATCTTGATGATGCTTACTATACCACAAATGACTTTACACTTTCTTATTCTCATTTTTTTATGTTTGAGGATAACAATGCAAACGAACAACTGGATGGTGATGAGCAACTCATACTTGTTGAACTTTCAAATCATGACATTCATTCTTATGAAATCATTGATTCCAAGGTGGCTATCACCTTATCCAATTTACGTTCAATACCTTTTTCAAGCATCCCCGACAGTATAGCCTTGAATGCTTCAGGACAGGCCATGACATACAGCAGTCAAAGACAAAACTTTGCCAACTGGTTTTCATTTCATCGAAGGAAAGAACTCAGTGTACAATATCATTTGGGGCAATTCTTGGAGAGTATTCATATGGGATGGGTAGGGATGTATTCTTTGAACCAATCTCTGGTATCTTCAGCCTGCCTGATTGACAATACGCAGACTTATCTTGATGCGAACAAAAAAAAACTGTTAACACAAATATATTCATACAAATCAAATGGCGATTCTCCCCTACGACAATCATATCAGGTGATTGGCAATTACCTGGATACGAATTCTCACTCAATAATTGGTCCACAATCCCCTTTTCATCAAAGCATGGCCAATGATGCTTGTCGCCGCGCTTACGCAGTTGTATTGACTGATGGTCAGTATAATGGCCCATCACCCAATATTGGCAACCGAGATTGTGATGGTGGAGAAAATGATTCCTCTTTTGATGGTTCTTTTTTTTCTGATCCATACCAGAATACGTTCGCTGATGTCACCATGTATTATTATGAACGAGATTTGGCTCTGGCAATACCAGATAAAAACATTTCTGAAGCGACCCATCAACATCTTGTTCCATTGATTATTCATTTTTCTTCAAAGGATCTGCCAGATACATTTACTATGTGCCCACCAAACTGTCCCCAATGGCCCAAACCTATGCCTGCAAATGAACAAACGATTATAATTGATTTGTTTCATGCATCAGTCAATGGCCGAGGGAGCTTTTTCAATGCAAACAATCCGCGTACTTTGGAACGTATCATTCAAAAACTTGCATCATATATTCATGAAAATCAAACTGTTACCAGCAGTACAACACTGATCGGAAATCACATTCAAACAGAATCCAAGTGGATTGAAACATCCTTTGACTCAAGCAATTGGACAGGGGATTTAAAATCCTATGTAATTTCGACAAACAATAGCCCTCAATCTCGTCCAGAATGGTCTGCAAAAAATGCCTTGGAAGAGCAAACAGATAGAAATATTATCACCTACAATGGCCAAACAGGCATCCCCTTTCGATCAGATCATATTGATGCATCAGATGTGTCTGATGAAACGATTACAGAAATATACAAATTACCTTTGGGTGATATTGTTCATTCTTCACCAGTAATTGTAGAAAACACAGTTTGGATTTCTGCCAATGACAGCATGATTCATGCCTTTGATATTAAAACAGGAGCTGAGAAACTGGCCTATATTCCAAAAATACTTTGGCCGCGTTTACATTTGTTGAAAAATCAAGCAAAAGCGCATCATTATTATCTTGATGGTAATCTCTATGTTTATCAAAATGCAAGTCATCATTTGATGTGTGTTTCATTGGGACGCGGCGGTAAAGGTTTGTTCTGTTTGAACATAGGAGAGCAACAAGCCACAAATATGCCGATGTGGGAGTATGGTCCAACAAATGATCCAGATTTGGGGCACATTCAACAAGCCTATATTGTCGCATCAAATTACAATAATATCCCGGTGGTTATTTTTGGTAATGGGTTTAACAGTAATAACAAACAGGCTTATTTGTATATTCTTGATGCACGCACAGGAACCCCATTAAAATGGAATGGACAAAATATTTCTAAAGGCATTGCTGTACCAACATCAAAGACAGACAATGGATTATCAACGCCTGCATTAGTAGATATTGATTCTAATCAAACAGTAGATTTCATTTATGCAGGTGATTTACAAGGCAATATTTGGAAATTTGATTGTCAATCATCCAATCCCAACCAATGGCGCGTATTTTTTGAAGATATCCACAGTAATCAACCCTGCCCGATTTTTCAAGCCTGTGCAAGCAATGGTCAGGGGCAACCGGTTATCATTCGTCCGGAAGTGATTCGTCATTGTGAAAATCGGTTTATGGGTTACTTAATTCTGTGGGGGACAGGAAAATATCTTGAGAAACAAGACATTTATGATAAATCAACTCAAAGCCTCTACTGTATTTGGGATTGGTCTGATTACTGGCAATATCAGTGTCATTTAACATTATCAAAGGTAAGGCATCACTACTTGGGCGCTTTCAATGCTGTTATGAAAAACCAGACAGACATACGAAAACCAGACAATACACCATCAAACGTCTCCATGATGAAAAGAAATATTTCTCAAGCAAATACAAAACTTCAAACAATGCACTGGGATCCAGAAGCCGCGCAATCACATGTTGGATGGTTTATGGATATGCCGCCAGGAGAACGAATTATTTTTCCTTTTACTTACCTTGATGATAAGTTTTTTCTTGTGAATACTTTCACACCAGATATCTTACCCTGTCAAAATGGAGGCAGATCAAATGTTTATATGATAAATGCATGTAATGGTCAAAATTTCAATGATGTATTTGAAAATCTTGGTATGTCAGTGTTTTGTCAAAAAATTGAAGGAATATTGTATCCACCGCACGTGCAGTATTCCGGAAGAGATCATGTTTCTTTATTATTTTCAACATCAAGTCTTTCAGAACCGATGACCATGAATATCAATTTAAGTGATATTCATGGCACACCATCAATTTTTGATGGCCAGTTTTTTTATTGGAAATCATATTGAAATTCCTAATAAGTAAGCGATTATCTGTTTTTGGGTATATCTTAGTAACTGAAATCCAACCAATGTTTGACATCCATGTAGGGCGAGCGAATATTCGCCTTACAGGCTAAAACCGAAAACAAACCTATTTTCGCACAGTGGATACGATTTCTGACAAAGATCTATCGCTTTGGCACCATCGCTATACGAGTAACCGCACCATACTTTTCATCAATGACCAATATTGCAAATTTTTCGATACGATCCAGATCATCTGTATTTAATGACACATAATCAAAATACCCCCGAAGATCTGTATAACCATCCTTGTGGAATTGGATGCTTTTGTTGCTTAATTGTGCGTAAACTTTGACATATGCTTTTGATAAGGGGCGTTGCGTTGTCTCATGAGTGAGTTTAAGTTGTCCATAATTTTCTATGAGTTGCAAATGAAGAGAATTGGCATAACAAACCTGAGATAATTTTTTCCCCTGTGCAGTTATTTCAACAATAAGATTACTGTTGTGATATTTTTCAGGCAGATCGAATTCATAAGCCGTGTCATTTTCAGGCAAAGTAACTGCTGTTGTTTCATCAGGTTGAATGATCATGAATTCATTGGTTTGCTTTTGAACAAAAGGATTTCTCGAAAAAAGCAGTTCAATATCCATAGGATAATAATTGATCTGACAACGACATAAATTTTGATATGTGATATGGATACGTTGGGCTATGATATTAAAGTTAAAATTCTTCTCAGTTGCCGCAAGCTGGGATTGTCTCTGGTTCCGGTCGTGTTCATCAATAACTTTTGGCGCATTTCCTTTGATCTCATCAAGCTGTGATAAAATCGCTAAAAATCGTTTCTGCCAGCGTAATACAGGGTAGTTTATATAAGGAGATATGACTTTTTCAGTTTCTGTCGTTTTTTCTTGATACATCAAGATATAGGCATGAATGTAATCGTACTGAATTTTTGATTCAACGTCCTTTCTGTCAATGGTATTAAAGAAATGAATGGCCTGTGAGACGTTATCCTGAGTCAATAAGTAACAGGTAACTGTCAGCTTGTCATTTGCATTTAACAAAGGACGATAACTCAAGTATTTTAAGAAGTGATTGTATTGTCTGAAGAATTGATCATTTAACAGGCTACGTTTGTTTCCAACCTGGTGCACACGTGCATTTACAAAAGGTGCATATTCCAGATGGTCATACATGTTTCTTGTGATCGGATTGATTGTTAACAAGGGCGAGTCAATATACATACCACATTTTTTGGCGAAATTTGAATGTGCAAGGTATTCATTGATCACGTCCTGTTCCTGATGGTAAATGCCATAAGACCACAACACAGAATGAAAAATCTGCCTATTTTTTAATAAGGTAATTATTTGGCGAAAAAAAGATTTATTTTTTAAGCGAAATGCAATCTTTTCCAGGTCAATCCAATTGAGATTGTTATGATTTAAGTACTGAATAACATCTTTATTACTTCCATGCTGTGATACATATTTCCACGACTGCGTGTCAATTGACGACAATTTTTTCACCACTGTAAATGTATTGGCTTTCGTGCTGGCAATACATTTTTCTTCCTTTGCTACTTGAATGGGATAGGATGAATAATTGCCAGTCTTTGGAAAATAGAAGTAGTATTCAATTGATTTTGTGGAAAAAGGTTTGAGTGTGACTGAGATACCTTCAGTGTATTTTCCTTTTTGAACCGGAATTGACCCCTCTGGAATTTGATACATAACGACCAGTTTCTGATTTGTTGATGTTGGATTGCTGATAACAACCTGTGAGCCATAAGCTATGCCATACAGAAATTCCTTTTCAACAAACTTATCCATTCGTTCATTATTAACGTACACATATCGATCATCAAGCTGAAAAAAATGTTGATTGATCAATATGGGTTGATTACTGGTTATTAATTCCCCCTGCAATATTTCTTTATGAAAGATAATCATGGGACTTCCCGCTGTTATTGAACATTGTTTTCCTTTATTAATCATTTCATGTTTATTGGCACGAAAAGGGAGGTCCAATACCGCCAGGGCAAGCATTATTTCTGAAAAATGGGTGTTGGCAAGCATGAAATTTTTTGAAAGAAATGGCCTTTGTGAATCATGCTCTGCAAAATCTTTCCAAAATGCATTGACTGTGATTAATTCTTCATTTTGCTCATTTTGTGGGCGTTTGTAGTAATTACTTTCAGCCCATTCTTTGGTTTTATCAAGTTTTTTAAAGAAAGCGCGGGTCTGGGATCGTTCTTTTTTTCGAGAGGCATAACGCATTTTTTTTACGTGTTTTGGCGGTGCATACGCTATGTCTTCTTTTACTGAATATGCGATAGGATGTGCACCAGGGGCATCTTCATCTATAGAGTTGGCATCTATTTCATAATCAACAGTACTTGTTTCAAGGGCTTTTCCTTTGAGTGCAATACCATACAAGTGATTATAGTTTTCTATATCCTGAGGTAACATATCAAACAAATCATTGACATATCTGTCGATCTGAAAATTTTTTATTGATTGATGTTGTGCAAGCAGTATTTTTTCAGCAATGTTTAGCTTTGAAAAAGCAAATAAGGTGGTGTATGCAGATAAATCATTCTCCAATAACCATTGATCCATAAAGGTTTTATCTTTTTTATTGCAGATATAGGGACGAATAACATCATTAAAAAAAGGTCGATCTTTATGGAAAAGGAAAAAATTCAACTCATGGCAAGCTTTTTCAGAATAGTATTTTTGTTTTTCTACTTTGCCAAGATTGGGCCATTTGACAATAAATTCAAATTCAGTCAGCACAGAATCGTTACTGATTGTCTGCAGCAGGTCAAACACCTTTGCAATTGTGTCGTAAATTTCAAATTTCGTTGTGGTAATATCTGTCAAAGTGAGTGTTTCACCTGTCTGCAGAATTGAGATTCGCTTTTGTTCTGTAAAATGCTGGTCTAAATTAAATGCTTTCTGAAGACGAACATCTCTTGTTACAATCGTGGCTTTGGGCAATGACACCGATTGATATACTGTATTGGATGGATCTACCAACAGAAGGTGAACATGTCTGAAAGCATTGAACTCTTTTCGCTTGAGTGTAATGAGACCATTTTTATCAGGTCTGAGATTAAAACGCATCAATGATGTTTCATTTAGAAAATTGAATGTAGAAAACCTGTCACTTTTCGGTGACGTATCATATCCATCATGATAATCTTCTCGTAGATTATTCACCGACATTTCTGGAACAGGCGCGTAACTTTCATACAGTTCATCAGGTTTCAGGTCCTGTTTTTGTGTGTCGGTTTTACGAATGCACCAGGGATTCAGAAGCAATCCTGGTTTGGACAGCATATTCCCCGGATATTTGTCAACATATTTGCGATCCAGAATATAGCGATACTCATCACCAATATTGCGACCGGAAATATAGTGTGAAACAGGTTTGGATTTCTGAATGCGATTGCCTGCAATTGTTTCTATGGGAAGCAAGTGATCAATAGTAGAATATGCGGGCAAAAATCGAGTTGCCAGGACATGAAGTCTTGTAAATTCATTGATATTGCCAGTTTTGATAGCAATCTCGTTATCATTGACATCAATATTGTCGATAAATGGGTAACGACTGTTTTCAATTTTTAATGCACTGTGATCCGACAAAATGATGTCATCCTGCCAAATGCCTTTATCAATACAAATTGTAATATGAACATTAATAGACTTCAGAAATAGATCATAACTGCCTGGAACAAGCCCTTTTATTTGAATACATCCTTTCTTGTATATAATAACATGACTCAGATCTGCAAACCATGTTGAACCGCGTTTTTCAAACAAGGCACAATTTTTGTCCTTGTTATGCCTATCATAAGGCAGTTGAATCGTCTCATCGACATGAGCGTTAATATGTGAGGGATATGCTGCTTTTGAAAGATACAGGTCCCAATGACAGGAATAATCGCCTGTGCATGATGCCTTAATATGGCTGATATTTTTCAACGCACCTAAATGAATACGTCCATTTTTATCTGTTTGGAAATGTTGAAATAATACTCTTGAAAAGTATTGATGTTTCAATTCAATTTTTACAGCACGATGGATGCGTGGCTCACCATTTTTGCCCAATACTTCAAGGGTATAGGTATTATTTTCATGATGAAGCAGCAGATTCTCAAAATGTGGGGTTTGATCTATACCATTTAATTGAAACACAGCATCATCATTCAATGATTCAGTTTTTTGCTGGCTAATATTATCAATTTTAGCACTTAATTTAAAATGAATGGATGCCAGATTTTCAGGCACCTGGAATTCATAAACCGATTCTTGATTTTCAAATAGTTTAACATCCTGAATCTCTTTACTGGCCGAGACGCCATCGATATCTGTCGATTCAATGGTCAGACTGATATTTTTTAACAAAGAAAGACTGATGGGATGGCCATTCAGTCTTAAAGTCGGCCTGATCAGCACGTTGGATGTCATTTGCGGTAAAAGAGACTCACGATCGACATAAAAGCCAACATCCAACGCATATTTTTCTGACAAATGCTCAAAACCAGATAAGGAACAAAAATCTTGATGCTTAATAATGACAGGTTGATATTCGGGATGTGTACTGAATGGAATGATGATAATTCCTTGATTGTCTGGTTTGTATTCATAACCATCAAATTGAATAACCGCATCTGGGATATTCTGGTTATTCTCATTAAATACTTTTAATTCATGGCCTGCCGGGCCAATGGATTCAATAAAAAATATTTTTCCTTTCCGAATTAACGCACGACTGCTTTTACCATTGCCAATAAATTCAACCACGAAAACACCGGGTTTATTAATTTTGGGAAAGTCAAAGGTTTTAAGACTTCGAAGAAAAGGAGGCACATCATAGGTATATATTTTTTCATACGTTGGAGAAAGACCATCAAGATTAATATGGGTATCAGGTTCTTTGTAATAGATTGAATAGTAATTGAATGTATTGATTTCAAATATTTTTACAATCAATGTGCTGACATTCTTAATATACAGCTGAAGTTTGACCGGATCGTCAACTGAAAAAAACGATTGATTGTCAATAGCAAAGTCAATATCTACACGATCTTTTATTTCCTGAAATTGATGTTGTGGAATTAACGAAAACCATTCTTCCATATCACCTTGCATATTGACAATGTTTGTTTCAACAAAGATATTTTGAATCCAAGTATCGTCAAGATATTGATGAAAGCGATTATAGGACTTTTGGTCAGTTACAAAAAAATGCATGAGATAATCAGTAAGAAGTTCTTCATCTGATACAATGGGTGGTAAAAGCGTATATGCTTCATAATCTGCATTCAAATCAACCGGATCATGATCATATTTGAAATATGTTTGATTGATGTAATGCATGTGTTTGGGCAGTTTCAGATACGCTATAAATAATGTTTGACTGTAATCTCCCTGTTTTCGATTGAAATCCAGCAGATGAAACAATACATGGGCTTTCAGAGAATTATAAGGCGGGTTGAGATTTTCCGCAAAATGCCACAGTCTTAGCAGATAGGCTTTTTTTTCATCCAGGTCATGGTGTAGGTCTATGTTGTTAGCAGGTGCCAGTTTTCGAATGTATTCATCAACAAAACTTGAATCATCAATTAAATCTGGAAAGTATGTCAAGCATTCATCCAACTGACTTTTAAACATCAATTGATGAATAGGATACCCACCAAAACCACTGCTGTGTGGTGATTGAAGATCCCTGATAACGAATTTTGCAAGTCCAGTTATATCCGGTCTTTTCAATCGTTTGAGATAATGCCTGAGTTGATCTGGGTTTAATTTATCGGGATTTAATATGTCAAGCCCGGCATCCTCAAAACCACTGAGATCTCTATATTTTGAAAACGCCTTTTTTTTCAGAGAGTTTATGCTGATACTGTTCTGATTCAAGCGACTTGAATGTTTTTTTACATGTGTATCAATTTCTTTTTGATGATTAAAATGGAGATGCAACTCATCTTGAATATAGTTTAAACTTTTTGATGGGGACTCATGATAGCGGAACAAGGCCTGTCTGTTTAGAATTTCTTTTACCTGCCCGGTATAACCTTCACGCTTAATCCATTGTTTCAGAAATTCATCTGCTTGATCAAATTCTTTCCTGTGCTGATGATATAAACAATTGTAATAATAATAATCAGATGTCCCTGGAATCAGCTTCAGCAAAGAGGTTTTTCTGTCTTTTGCCAGACTAAAATCCTCAATAAAGCCAATTTCATTGGCATCAATTAAGCTGATATTCATCCAGACTATTATGACCAATAAAATGATTAATTTCATATCAATTCCTTTTTTGAAAGGGCGCATTCCCAAAAAGTCGGGAATTTTTCTTAGCCCAGCGCAACCCTGGGCAGGTATGGGCAGGTATGTTGCCGCCTTCTTACCATTTTTTGTGCGTTGGTATCTTCTCTGTGCCTCTCTATGTCTCTCAAGATATCTGCTCGCCTGCATTCGTCAGAACATAGTGCCCTTCGGGCAAATTATAGATTAGCCTAACTCTTGTGCGTCTTCGGAAAACCTGTTTGATATTTGATTCAAGTGCAGTCCCGCTTTAACGCGCGCGGCTCAGATAAAAGCTGCCGAAATTTTCAGAGCCGCGCGCGTTAGCAAGCGGAATTACACTTGAACCAATATAAAGCAGGATTTTGTTTTTCCGATACATTACATATACATAAACAATAGACCTGTTCCTTATCACATTGCTGGCAAATATAAAATATCTTACCGCAACATATACGTATTTTTTGTTTTCAACATATCATTTTACTAATCTTGACACAATTAACAATTATATGCGACACTATAAAAATGAAATATGTAATTCCGGGGACACCTTACTTAATAGCTGACAAGACTGAATTACACAATTAAGTAAGGTGTCCCCGGAATTATACGGAATTATTAAAGGTGTCCCCGGAATTATTTCATTTAGTTGCTTTACCATAGAGCGGTCGAAATGTCCTTCGAATTCCTCAGCCCATTGCTTTGCTTCTGAAAGCATGAATTCCGGGGACATCTTACTTAATTGTTGACAACGTGTTAACTTTGGACATAGAAATGGAGACATTCAGAACACATGAACGTACCGGCCGACCATTAGGTGATGTAAATTTCATTGAAAAAATGGAAGTTCTATTGGATCTTAAACTAAAACCACAAAAGCCAGGTCAAAAGGAATAAATTAAGTGAGGTGTCCCCGGAATCTATTGGTCCCCGGAATCTATTGTTAAGTTTCAGCGATGTTTTAAACTAAAATCAAGGGGGCTGGTGACATCTCTTGAGGGGATACTTTTAACAATGTTCGTGTAAATCATGGTTGTTCGAACATCACTATGCCCCAAAAGCTTTTGTATCGTACGAATATCGTAA
>Ga0272440_1001810_pt1 | contig 17144 bp, 16 predicted proteins | sample SSMMMBAug17_FD_192440 | JGI IMG/M metagenome (GOLD analysis project Ga0272440, IMG submission 192440) | Marine sediment archaeal communities from Little Sippewissett salt marsh, Falmouth, MA, United States - SSM-MMB-Aug17 | ecosystem: Environmental > Aquatic > Marine > Wetlands > Sediment ... | reverse complement strand
TTATCATTGAGCACATTATTTGAAAAAGTGATCCTTCCACCAAAAGATGAAAAAATTCTTAAAGAAGAGATGATGAAAAGATTGAATATAAAAGATAAATCAGAAAAAATATCTAAATATCTCTGATCTTTTTTGTGGAAGAAAAGGGGGACGTCTATGATTTTATGCTTGAAAATATGATGCTAATATTGGTTAAAATTTCTGCCTTGCTGGAGTTAGCGACCGCCTGGGGTTGAAACCCCAGGCTATTATCTGACGTCCCTATCGGGACTTATAGTGTCTTGTTATAAGATGCTCATTCGTTCGATTACAACAGATCTTTTTTAATATAACACTTTAAGTCCCTTTAGGGACGACAGAGAATAGCCTGGGGTTTCAACCCCAGGCGGTCGCGGCTTTGCCGCAACTTTGCATTGATGGATTTTTATAGCTATAACCGGGGCATTATTTCTGCCTTGCTGTAATAGGTACTGAATTGGAACTGATGATAATAATATAGATATGATTTGCAAATATCTTCATTATTGGTTATGATTTGCAGAATTGAATTGAGTGTAACCAAAATAGAGACAATTCCGGGGACATGACCTTATTTTTTGATATAAAATGTTATATTATAAGATTTCATGTCAAGAAATAAGGGTCGTGTCCCCGGAATTCAGTCTATTTTGGTTACACTCAACCGAATTATTAACCATTGGAAAGCTTGAAAAATATGTTCCTCATTTCACAATGGGAACTTATTTTTCGAGCTTTCCGAAAAAGTTTTATTTTAAGGAGGAAAAAATGGAGATCAACACTTTCGGTGTTATTGGTTCAGGTCAAATGGGCAATGGGATTGCTCAGGTCGCAGCCATGAGTGGCTTACAAGTTATCATGAATGATATTTCAGACGAACTGGTACAAAAAGGCTTGAAAAATATTGAATCATCACTTGCACGAAGTGTAAAAAAAGAAAGAATTACCGGGGATGAACAAAAGGAGATTCTTTCACGTATTACCCCATCTACCAGTCTCAACGACATGGAATCTGCTGATTTTGTTGTGGAAGCCGCAATAGAAAATGAAACCATTAAAAATACGATATTCCAGAATCTGGATGAGATTTGTCCCAAACATAGCATTTTATCTAGCAATACGTCATCCATTCCTATCGGCAGAATTGCATCGCAAACCAGCCGTCCGGATAAGGTAATTGGCATGCATTTCATGAATCCTGTACCTGTCATGAAATTGGTGGAAGTAATCCGAGGCCTGGCAACGTCTGATGAAACATTTCAAATAACCTGGGATTTGTCCAAAAAATTTGGGAAAACACCGGCTGAAGCCAATGATTTTCCAGGATTTATTGCCAATCGAATTCTGATGCCCATGATTAACGAAGCGGTATTTGCACTATATCATGGTGTGGGCAAGAAAGAAGACATTGATACTGTAATGAAATTAGGGATGAATCATCCAATGGGACCATTGGCCCTGGCAGATCTTATTGGGCTGGATACCTGTCTGGCAATCATGGAAACCCTTTATGATGGTTTTAAAGACTCAAAATATCGACCCTGTCCATTACTGAGTAAATATGTTGAAGCCGGATGGCTGGGACGAAAGTCTGGTCGTGGTTTTTATTCGTACAACTAATGGAGATTTTTCATGACTCAACAGACATCACCACATATTCAATCCTCAGATGTTTTGGTTGCAGAACCCTGTGCATCAGATGAATGCCTTGAAGCATCCATTGGTGATAAAATTCGGTCAGTCAGACTTGAAAAGGGAATGACCCTGGACCAACTGGCCAATGAAACCGGCTGTAGTATTACAACCTTGGAAAATATTGAGAACAATCAATTAACACCGCCGGTGGGCAATCTATTACAAATATCAAAAGCCCTATCCCTGGATTCAGGATTTTTGTTTAAGGAATCACAAAAATTCCATTCACGTGTTGAGGCTTCCGAAAAACGCACAGCCAATTATGCCTATACCAATCTAACGCCGGGCAAGGAAAAAAAGCATCTTAAAGCATTTATTGTGACATTGGATCCATTGACTGACCATGAAGGTGTCGGGTTTCAGCATGAGGGGGAGGAGTTTAATTATGTGCTGGGTGGTGAAGTTGAGGTAACTGTTGGCGATCATGTCAATTACCTGAAATCTGGTGATGCCCTTCATTTTAATGCCGGGATTCGTCATAATCTTAAAAATACCAAAGATCAGACTGCCAGATTGTTGGTAGTAATTTATACACCATAATAAGGAATGCGCCCTAAGGAATATTCGCATGTATTTAAATGATGAACAACGCATGATTCAATCTATGGTGCGGGAATTTTCACGAAAAGTTATTCGAGAATCTGCCATGGAACGTGATAAAACCAAAGCCTTTCCACGAGAAAACCTAAAAAAAATGGCAACCCTCGGTCTTATGGGTATGACTGTTCCTATGGACTATAATGGCGCAGGTGCCGATGCAGTCAGTTATGCCCTGGCATTGATGGAAATTGCGTATTCATGTGCATCAACTTCAGTAATTATGTCTGTTCATAATTCCATTGTTTGCGAAACACTTCTCAATTTTGGCAGCCAGGTTCAAAAGCAGACATTTTTAACCAAACTCGCTTCTGGAAAGATTATTGGCGCATTTGCTTTAACAGAACCTCATGCTGGATCCGATCCTGTGGATCAGCTAACAACTGCTGTTCGTGATAATGACGCTTATGTCATTAATGGCAATAAACGTTTTATAACATCCGGGAAAAATGCCGGATTGATTATTGTAACAGCAAAAACAGATGAAACAGCCGGTCATCGGGGGATCAGTACATTTTTGGTTCCTCAGGGCACCCCAGGGCTTCTGGTGGGTAAAGAGGAAGATAAAATGGGATTGCGTGCATCAGATACAGTGGATCTTATATTTAATGATTGCCGCATTCCCAAAGACTATTTGTTGGGGAAAGAAGGTGAAGGGTTTAAAATTGCCATGAAAGCCCTGGATTGCGGTCGTATTGGTATTGCCGCACAATCTGTTGGTGTGGCTCAGGCAGCAATGGATGAAAGTATTCGATATGCCAAAAAAAGAATTCAGTTTGGTCGGTCTATTGCAAAGTTTCAAAATACACGCTTTGTCATCGCAGAAATGGCCACTCAGATTGAAGCCGCCAGGCAATTGACCTTATCTGCTGCCATACTGAAAGATCAAAATGAGCCCTTTTCTCGTCAGGCGTCAATGGCCAAGTTGTTTGCATCGGAAATGGTAAACAATATTACAGCTCGTGCCATTCAAATACATGGTGGATATGGGTTTATCAAAGAATATACTGTTGAACGATTGTATCGGGATGCGCGGGTATTCACAATTTATGAAGGCACATCAGAAATTCAAAAAATTGTTATTTCAAACCATCTATTATAGTTCAATATGTTGAGGGTGAGTGGGTCAGTTGCGGGCTGACCCCAACTCACCCATTTTGAAATCAATTATGAATAATGACATATCATTTATGAAAGAAGCCCTGCATCATGCAGAATCTTCCTTGGACCGGGGCGATTTTCCAGTGGGATGTGTTGTGACCTATCAAGATGAAATTATCGCCACTGGTGAAAGAACTGGTTCAGGTGGTCTATCCAGCAATGAGCTGGATCATGCTGAAATGAATGCTTTAAGAAAACTCAATACATTCAATAAATTTAATACCAGCCAGTTAAGCCTGTATTCTACATTGGAACCCTGTTTAATGTGCTTTGGTGCCATAATGATCCACCAGATTCCTCGAATAGTGTATGCATTTGAAGACGCTATGGGTGGGGGATCGTCCCTTGATCGCTCTGGTCTACCACCATTATATGCAAACCATTACATAGAAATTGTATCTGGAATTTGCAGGCTTGAGAGTTTGCGTTTGTTTCAAGCATTTTATGATGATCCTGGCAATACTTATCTGGCGGGCAGTTATCTGGCAAAGTATATCAGACAACAGGCCAGAGTGGTTTAAGTTACTTTGTGTCTCCCTTTGCCTGGTTCATGCGATAAACAAAGGCAAGAAGCTCTGCCACAACCATATAGAGTTCAGGTGGAATTTCATCATGCAAATCCAACTCGGCTAAAACATTTACAAGATCAGGATCTTCTTTAATTGGAATATCATGTGATTTTGCCAATGAAATAATTTTTTCCGCAATATACCCTTTTCCTTTAGCGGTTACTCTTGGCGCTTTATCAATACCTTTATTGTATTTTAGTGCAACTGCTTTTTGCCTTTGATTCATTTTTTTAAAGTTACCCCGACTTTTTTTTCTTGCGCATCGATTGAATTACCGCGCGAATCTGTTTTTCCATATTTTCTTTTTTTTCAGGATCCATGTCGTCGTCGTCATCGACAATGCCCCCCAGATAATCAGGAAGCTCTAAGCCCGCCATTTGTGTGATATCCTGAAGTGGCGGAAGACTTTTGATGAGACCAGAAATAAAATTGGATGTTGTGGTATTACCGCGGTCATCACAGCCAGAATCCCAAACTGTAATTTTATCAATTTTGAGTTGGCGAATAGCTTCAACCTGGAGCTGGACAATATCCTGCAATTTTTCAATCAATAGAAAGTTTGATGCCGCTTTGGCATCACCGCCACAGCTTTGTATCAGTAATTTATAGCCAGCCGCTTTACTTTCAAGAACTTTTTGAAGGCCCTGAGCATCAGCACTGTATTTCGCCATAATCGCATCCGCTTCACCAGCTGCCTCTCGACGTTTTTTCTCAGCTTCAGCATCTGCTGCCAGTTCGATTTTCTGCTTTTCAATTTCTTGCTGAACCAGTACGTTTGTATTCAATCGCTCCTTTTCAGAAAGGTACTGGGCTTTTTGAATATTTACTTCAGCATTGAATTTGGCAACTTCACTTTTTTGTAAGGCATCCGCTTTTTGAACATCCAGTTGTGCGGTTGATTGTGCAATATTTGCCAGTGATTTATTTTCGCCGGCCACAGCTTCAGCTTCCTTTTGCTTGATAAAAATTCGTTTGTCTGAATCAGCCTCCTTTTGTCCTTTGGCGGATTCAGCTTCATTTCTGGCAACACTGATATTTTTTTCTTTGACAGATTCAGACTCCCCGATAGCACCCAGCTTATCCTGTTTGGCAACCTCAATCTTGGCTTTGTTGACAGCCTCGGCAGCCGCCTTTTTACCAATGCTTTCAATATAATCAGAAACATCAGTAATATCAGTAATATTAACATTAATCAAATACAAACCAATCTTATTCAGCTCTGGCTCAACATTTTTGCGGATGGCATCCAGGAAGCTTTCACGATCCTGGTTAATTTGTTCGATTGTCAAACTGGCGACAGTCAGACGCAGTTGCCCAAAGATAATCTCCTTGCACATGCTTTCAATTTGTTTGGTTTCCAGACCTAATAACCGCTCGGCAGCATTACTCATAATGTTGGGTTGTGTATTGATTCCCACTGTAAATGTACTGGGCACATTGATTCGAATATTTTGCAGGCTCAATGCATTTTGAAGTGATATGGGAATCGTCATGGGGGTTAAGCTCAGATATGTATAATCCTGAATCAATGGCCATATAAATGCGCCCCCACCATGAATGCAATTGGCATGCTGCCCTTTACCTACTTTACCATATACCACCAGAATTTTATCTGATGGACACCTTTTATAGCGGGATGCCAAAAAAATAAGCGTTGAAATAATTAACAAAGCAAATGCACAAATTGCAATGGCAAAAATTGTCATTGATGACATAATAAATCTCCTAACTCATTGTTTTTCAACAGACAGGGTGTATCCATCAATTACACGTACAACAATCACTCGTTCGCCAGTCTCAATACGTTCGCCATGTTCGCAAATGGCATCAAAAATTTGCATACGCCCCTGAATTGATATTTGAATCTGACCACTGCCATGTGAAGGAATTGTTAGATAAACTGAACCTTCCTGACCAATGGCATTCATCATGTCTAGTGATCCACTGGATTCCAGGTGTGAAATGGATGACAAAATTTTTATCAGCAGATAAACTGTGAATCCGCCGGCAAGGCTGGCGCAAACAAGTGTCAAAATAATATTGATATGACTGCGAATCATCCCCAGGCCAACCAGTCCGAACATCATAAAAAAAGCAGTTAAATTTTGAATGGTAAAAAATTTGAAACTGTCATAACTGTCAGTTGCGTCGTGATCAGTATGGATGACATCATGACCTGAGTGAATGTCAAGGTGAATCAAACCGGATAATTGAAGCAATAACCGAATGATAAAAAATGATGCGCCTAATATTGCTGAACCCAAAAAAAATAGTTCTGTGGGATTGTCCATTGATTTAACTTCCTGAAAGTAGTCATTGCCCTTAGTGACATTATGGGAATCATGCTACATTTGGCAGAGGACTCAACTATTTTCCTTTTATAAAATGCATGGTCTTTGAATCTGAAGCATTGAAAAAGAAAGTTTGAATATATGTAAAATGACCGCCATCCTCTATTCTAAGCTGATCAATTCCCCGACGATCTGGAGAACAATTATTGATTTCTTTTTGATTTCCCAGCTCTTTAATATATCTGGATGTGATGTATAAAAAACCATCGCGATCTCGGGCAACTGCGTAAGCGCCATATTGTCCACATGATTTTCCATAAGAGACACAATCTTCATGACCATATTGCAAAATTGAAACATTGAACTGGTTCATGAGCGTAACCATTTCGCCATTAAAGTCCGCAATGTAAACATTTCCACCACCATACCATGAACTCCCGGCACAGCCAAACAAAATCTGAGAATTGTTATTAATAAAAATCGTATTGCCTGGATATGCAGATAAACCATCAATATTCTTGATAACTTCTTTATTAATTAAATCAATAACATCCATTGAGCCATAATGATCGGCATGTGTGGTCAGGAATCCACGGCTGCCATCAGGGGAAACAATCATGTCTCCCAGTGTTTCACGCTTGACCAGTTCCAATTCTTGAATGTCAATCGTGTCCACAATTTCATCAGTGAAAAGATCAACCTTGATAGAAACTTCATACACATTTTTTGATGGACTCAATGGGTCGATTTTTTGCTTAATTGGATCATTGGTTTGAAAGAGATATCGTTCATCATCTGTAATTGTCGCATAACGACTATCCACATAGACTGGAAAATAATTGTATACCCATTTGCCACTAACTAATTGATTATCTACAAAAATGGCTTTCCAAACAGCAAAATCAATTTTAATGGTTCCGGCATAACAATAATGATCATCAGGAGAAAAGAGGGGGTAAAAATGGCTTTCCCCGGTTTGCGAAAAAGGCAATGGCTCCCCCACTGGCTGGTGAGTACTGGATAAATAAACCTGCCCGGTATCATCAACTAAAAATTGGTTGTCATTTGAGCAGGCAACAATATTGATATCTTTCATATAACCAATAATCACACCATTGGTACCATCTTCTTTTTTGGCATCAATATCAATAACAAATGTTTCAGCAACAGAATGATCTACCGAAAAACTGTAAAGAATTTGATGACCAGGGGTGTACTCAACCGGAGCATGTGTGATGTGAAATTGTTTTTCTCCAATGATGTTACCATAGCGCATGGCTGTAACTGCAAAAGCATTTGCCTGGTTGGCTTTTAGAGTAATCGTTTTTCGAAAACCACCAGTTATATCAGAGTTAACGCGCTCTCCATTAACATAGACCTTTTCTGGTCGATCAAAATAGGCAGCCAAAGGGTAATACTGAAAATGTGTTGAGATGGTGTTTGTATAAGACTCAAAACCAGATTCTTGCTCAGATTCAACCAGCGCTTTTTTGAGATTGTCTTGTGCCTCTTTAGCAGAAACCAGTGTATAAGATTCACCAGTTGTGTTTTGTAACGTATTGAATATTTCTTTGGTGTCACTGACAAATTGTTCAGAAGAAACATCAAAATTAATTTCATTGTCGTTGTCTACTGTCTCAGATTCAATGACACTGACAACCTGGCTCGGAATATAAATGGCCTCATCTGTTACAGTCCCAACAGATTGCAGCAGCCGGCTGATATTGGTAACTTTTTGGTTTTCAATATCTATTGTATTTGGCACCAGGTCTACAGGAGACATCACATCTTGAGCCGGAACTTTATCACCCATTTTTACATTGCCGATATAAAAAGTAATGTCTTCATTTTTTTTATAGTTAAATTTACCACCGGATTCAGTTACACCCGACTGTGTTTCTGTGTTATATCGTAATCCATTTACAGTTTGAACAATATCTTTTTCCAAATTATACCCATAAATAAATTTGCCTTGATAGACAATATCGTGCTTTTCAGCTTCGTATTCCATATCACTACAAGCTGAAAAAGTTAGTGCAATTAATATTATCAGGCACCCAAAAAAGCGGCAACAGATAGGTTTATGCATAATTATCTCCTGAAACTTACTTGTTTTTGTTAATTGCTAAGGAATTCTCTGAAAATAACTTCCCCATTATTGATATTGTTCGTTTTGAGGTAAATGTACTGTAGAGACGTAGCATGATACGTCTCTACACGACCTTATTTTTTTTGTACGTTCAAGAGAAATGGGTATGTTATTTTCAGAGCATTCCTAAGAAATAAATTCAAACAATTAAGTTTACAGCAAATAATATGCCATTGTTTTAGAATCCCCATATAATCATGCACATAAGACAGCGTCTTTCCCATGCGCTTTGACATCAAACATGGCTTGATCTGCCAGACTCAAAAGGCTTCTCAAATCAGTGGTATCATCCGGATATGTTGAAATACCGAAACTGGCACTGATCTGAATGGCAAATTTTTTTTGTGATAAATAAGTGGTGTTTCGAAAGGATTGACGAATTAATTCCGCTTTTTGTTTTGCCTGATTTCGATTGCAGCATGGCAGGACAATAACAAATTCATCGCCAGCATAAGCAACAGCAAAAGCAGGTAGATCAATATTAAGCAGAATTGTTTGTGCCACTTCCTGAATAACCTGACTCCCATTTAAATGACCATAGGTATCGACGACGTATTTAAAATTATCAATATCCATAAAAATCAAAGAAAAGGGCACTTCTTCATGCCTATTCTCCTGAATCATTTGATCCAGGCGTTTGTATAGATATCGTGTGTTGAATAGACCTGTCAGATTATCGTGCTCTGCAAGATATTGATATTTTTCTTTGCTTGCCCGCAGTTCCTTTTCAATTTTTTTTCGTTCTTCAATTTCATGAACCAGGCGGTCATTCATGTCTTTTAATGCTTTTCTTGAATGACTGAGTTCCAAATGGGTTTTAACTCGGGCAACGAGTTCTGTGGCATAAAATGGCTTGGTGACATAATCCATTGCTCCGGCATTAAAGCCCTTTAAAACACTTGCAGTTTCATCTTCTCCAGTTAAAAAGATAATGGGAACATCTTTGGTTTGGGGAAGAGACCGGAGTTTTTCACAAACTTCAAAGCCATTTATGCCAGGCATCCGGACATCTAATAGTATCAAGTCAAAATTTTCGGATGTTGCTTTTTTTAAAGCCTCCATACCGCTATCGGCTGAATGAAGTTCATAACCATTTTCAGTCAGGATATCTTTGACCATGCGGATGTTTAAATCAATATCATCCACCACCAATATATTTATTTTTTCAGTCAAGATCGTCATGGTTGTATTCTATTTTTTTTATACACAATACTTACATAGGATACAAATATCATCCAGATAATGCCTGATAATATATATATCCATATGCCCCATTGCTTTTCAAAGAAAACAAATGTTGAAACAGGCGCGACATCAATACGAAATGGTACTATTTGCGTATGAGAGACATTATTTTTCATGAAAGACAAAACAACGAATGCTGAATGTGTTGTACCAGGCAATGCATTCTTTGTTGAAATACGATAGGACAAATTTTGGGATTCCCCCAATATAAAAGACTGTTCATCATTATGACAGATAAAAGCACCTGAAACAACCATTTTTGCAGACACAACTTTATGGCTATTGTCTAATGGGGTCAAGAGAACATTGACAATGGTTTGATCAGATATTTCAACATCCATAATATCGGCGAACAGTATATTGGTCTGTTCTTGACTATTGATACTTATTGGCGCACAGTGCAAAGAGTAGAAAGGAAACAAATTACTGTCATGAAATTGAATTTCAACAATCAAAGGAAATGTACCCTTCATATTGTCGTGGATATCAAAATCGTGTGAAAAAACCTCTGTTTCTTTTGGTCTGAAACATGGAATTGCCTGGAACTCTTTGAACTCATTAGAAAATTTAATTCGTAGTGTAAGATCAAAGCTATTGGCGTCACTTTTGTTAAAAACGTTTACAGATGCACGCATCTGATTCATTGTCTGCCTGATTGTCAATTGGGATTCTAAGGTCAAAACAGCACCATAGAGTCTGTCACAGCACAATAAGATATTAAATACTATCGTAAATACCCATAATTGAAAAATCATATTGCTATTTATTTTTTTGCAATAATACATACTTTAACGCAGCTTGTTTCATGTATTTTGGTTTCTCCGGAATTGCATCCAGTACGATGGTATCATCACTATACCATTGCCAGATGGCATCTACAACCGATTGAATTTTATCTGGCTTCTGTTTGAGTACTGTTTTATATTTTTTTTGAAAAAGAATAATGCCCTGCTGTTGTGTTTCTGGAATATTGCCATTGCCTTTTCGAAATGACACATCATCATTCAGTGTTTTACTGCGAAAGACCCAGTATGCGGCAGCATCAAGCATAATACGATGATTTTTTGGGGCCAAATAGCAGGCAATTTCAAAACAAACATCCGCTCGGGGTAAATCTTTTTTCATATGATCAATGGCATTGTCCTTTTTTTCTTGATACCATATTGCCATTTGATGCCAGAGGCTGGCATTGAAAATATTCTTTTTCAAAATATGAATACGTTCAGATTCTGTCAATCCATTCAATTGATCTTTGGTGGGTCTGTCATATTGATTGGAGATCATCAGTGCGATCATTCCTGTTAATAGCATCAAAAGAATTCCCCCTGTTATCGCTGATGAGTGCAAGGATTTTCGATTGATAGAAATAGTGCGATAAAAAAAAGCCTGTCGAGAAGAATGATGCCCTGCATGAAGCACCAGAAAACCACATGCAGCAAGAATTGCAATCATGGGCATGATAATGTATGGATTGCCAAATCCATAACCCATGCCCCACAGGCCAACACCAACCAATGCCATCATAATGCCGATCCCCCATCCAACGTTATAACTGCTTTGTCTTTTATGCCACATGAGATTCATTCGAGCGAGAAAAATAACAATGGCTGCAAGAAACAAACCGGTGCCCAATAGTCCAGATTCTGCAACTATTTTTAACCAGGCACTACAGTGGCTCGTTTGAAAGGATTGCCATGTCAAGTGTGTAGTGGTATATTTTGTACTCACAACTGGTAATGCACCAGGCCCCACTCCAACTAATGGATAATCTTTAAGAACTTGAATCAGTAACGTATCAATTGACAGGGATGAATTTATTGATTGTGATATCAATGCATAGGTTCCCAATATCAGTCCAGTTCCCCCCCATACAATCACATGGGACCGCATTTTTGGTTTGCTTGCAAGAAGTAAACCGCCGAATAGCAAAGTGATACTCAGACCAAGTAGTTTCAGACCAAAGGGACGGGCAATCAAAATAAAGCCAAATAACACAATAAAAAACAGAGCCGTTTTCATCAGTTTTGCCTGATCGCCTTGTATCAAATTTTTGAGGGTTATTTTCAGGCTATAAAAAAAGGTTTTAAATACAGGTTTCTTGGTTTTTCTATAATTGGATAACAATAGCCCCAAACTCATGGGAATCAATACATTCATGATTAAAGCCATATGATGGTTCACAAATGAAAATTTTGTTTTTTCAGACCAATCATAAAAGAATAAACAGCCAGATAATGTTCCGAGAATCAGGCTGATAAAAAAGCCATACAGTGTAACATTTAATTGAAAGCGCGTTTTTATCAGGTGGACAAGCAAGAAAAATAATAACAAACAGGCGATCCCGTGCAGACATAGATGCATGCTTTTTTGGGGAAAGTAAGATATATAAGTCCATCCATGATGGGGTTCAAAAATCCAGGATGCTTGTGTTTTGATCCATTTGATATCGGCAAAAAGCTCGGGCGACAGAACACGCAATGCATGGGCAGGTATTGGCATGAATTGAAAAATGAGCCAGCAGGGAATGAGAATTGCAAACATTGCCAGATATGTTTTTACCAGAAGCATTTGTTCATTGGATCGAAAATAAAATTGATAGATAAGCCAGTAGCCAAATATCATAAACACCCAAATATCCAGATAATATATACTGACATCAGTCAGCCAGGGATAAAATACAAATATCATCATTAAGGGGATACCCAGGCAGAATAATAGTACCAAAAAGGTTTTGGAGTGGTTGAAGCTAAGATCTAATGGAAGAGACATTGTTATTCCTGATATTTCGGGTTAGTCATATTATTTTAATTGAGTGTAACCAAAATAGACTGAATTCCGGGAACATGACTTTATTTGTTGATATAAAATGTTATATTAATGTTGAAAAATGTTCTCGATAACTGCAGAATTTATGACGGCCCCGGCGATTAGCTAAACACATACAATTATACAAGAATTTACTTTTAAACGCTTACAAGCAGCCATGTAGCTGACAGCAATTTTGCTAAAAAACGTTATTATAATCGGCGACTTTAAGCTTAAACCAATTACGAAAGTGCAATCAATGAACCTTTTGATACATTAGAACGTTGTTTCTGCCTTAAAATAGTTAGTAAAACACAAGTAAAAGTAAATATGTTTATTGAAGAAATTTCCAAACATCTTTTATAATAAAATTATCAAAAGTTTTGATGTGATCTTTCAGTATATCTTCAGTTGCCATATTAGGTCTAATATCAAAATAATAGACTCCATCTAATGGATTAAGTTTTATTGTATAACCTTTAAAATGGCCTGGTAGAAAAGTTGCTTTTATACCATATTTACCTTCTTTACCTTTTCGTTGGACATCATTTAAAAAAATTGCAAAATGAGGTGTTTCATTATCTGTTAATCTGTTGTAAAGAAATTTATCTACAAATATTTTATCAATCCTATCTTTACTCGATGTCTTGACTGAACCAATAGCCTTTGTTGTTTCATCATTTTTTAAAATGAGATCATGCTGATAGTACATTTTGAATACTTCTGCATCGCCAATTTTCACAGGTAAGGAAATAGTACCTTCTGTAACTTCAATACCTACCTTTTTAATTATAAGCCGAATAAGACGTTCAAATAGATCACCATTGATCTTTCTTGCTGTGTTTGATTTATTAGCAGGTAGTGCGTCCAAAGCCGCACCTATAGACTGTTGACAAGTGTATATAAAATCATTCAATAATTTCCGATTGGCTTTCAGTTTTGACTCTTTGCTCTTAATGTTAAGTAGTAGATGTATAAATTTGTTTTGATTAGATTCAAAATTCTCATACGAAAGCATTAAATTGCTATTAATCGGTCTTGTTACATTATATGCTCCATCCTTCTTGTATTGAAAAAATCTGTAATGATTCTCATTTTGTGAGACGATAACAGCCTGTAAATTTGTCTTAATGAATTCAAGATAATTAAGGCAAAATTTTGCGTAGTCAGCTATAGATTGAAATTTATGTTTATCAGTTGCTATATTTAGAATACTTTTTAATTTCATCTAATTGAATTCCTTCTTTGTTCTGCTGCTCTATCGTGGGCAATCCATTGTTCTTTTGATTTGTACGTGACTTTTTCTAAACGTTCAATTGCCCACTGATTATATTCTGTTGAAAGGTCACAGCCATACCAGTTTCGCCCCATTTGTTCTGCAACTACTAATGTCGTTCCTGACCCGGAAAAAGGATCAATAACTAATTCTCCAGGATTTGATGACGCTAAAACGAGTTTTCTTATTAACTCTTCTGGCTTTTGTGTCGGATGTGGCGTTTTTTCTTCCATGCCATTGCAAATAGTGGGGACTTCAATAACATCTTTCGGTTTTGCCCCTTGAGGATGTGGCGTCCAAATATCATTACGTTTTCGTCCATTTCCATATTGGCTTGACTCTGCTTGAGGGTGGGAGGGATATTTTAATGTATGTTTCCCATATGGTATCCTGACATCATCAATATTCATCGTAAATTTTTTATTCTTTCTAAGATGAAGAATACTTTCGTGTGATCGCCCCCAGTCTTTACCTAAATTAGCCTTGTTTTTATAATGCCATACTATCCATTTACACCCTTTAAAAAATCTCATAGATGGATGTTTTAAATCTGCTAATATTTCTGAAAAACCACAAATATAGAGGGTTCCATTTTTTTTTAGAATTCGAGATGCTTCGCTAATCCATTGCATAGACCAATTAATATACTCTTCTTGGTTTTCGAATTTATCCCAATCGGCCTTTTTAATATTGTAAGGCGGATCTGAAAAAATAAGATCAACAGATTCATTTGCAATACTTTTTATCCATTCTATACTATTTCCCTCAAATAGGATATTACCATTACTTTTATAAACTGGAAAAAAAGGAACGTCTCTTAATTGTGGCAACCTCTCTCCTCTCATGGGAAGCTTAAAAAGTTTTAATTGAGTCTTTTCCTGTTCTTTTTTTTTTACAGGCATTTTAGCAACCTCATATCTTTGAGATATTCGGGATTAATAATATAATAATAATACATTACAATAGATGAAATTATATCAGTTTGTATCATACTTTCCAGACACTAATCAATTTCCAATTTTGATCATAAAGGAATAAAGGAACGAATGAAGTGAATAAATCCAATGAAAAACTAAATACTTATCTATAGTTTACTATACTAAAATTTTAAAGAACAATTATTATCAAAAATTTCTGACCTCTTAACAATGTATTTTCCGGAAACCCTATGAACATTGGTTGAGAGTGAAATACAATATAAGGTTTTATGTCAAAAAATAAGGATCGTGTCACCGGAATTCAGTCTATTTTGGTTACACTCATTTTAATTCTGCGCCTTTTTGGGTGAAAACTAGAGTGGCCCCCTTAGAAATAAATCCGCAAAAGCCATCGTTTATAGCACGTTGTTGCCAGTTATTAAAGCCATTTACAACATTATCCTGATAATGCCACAAATATGTTTTTCGTCTAATGTGTGGGTCCAGGGCGATATTATCAAAATAATGGGCATGCACACCGCTTTTGATATCAGAAGTTTCACAATCCTGAATAACAAGATCAGCCTGATTGTATGCATCTTGAAGCATATTTGGAACAAACTGTGTGTCACCGGTTAAAAAGACATGATAGCCACTGGTCTGGTCATGAATCATCAATCCATATGTGTATACAATTGATTCATCATCAAACATGTGCTGCGTCGGAACCAATGAAAAATGAATCCCTTGCCATTCAAAGTGGAGATTTGTCTGGTCAATAGATTTAATATTGAAATAATCCTGCAAGAAAAGTCTTTTGTTTTGAACAGAGTTAAGACCTGCTTTTAAAGCGTTGTTCCATAATGGGTCAACAAAACTTTCATGAATATAGAGGTTTAATGGCTTGCATTTGGGATTGAAATAGGTAAATAGAGCGATAAACTCCATTCCCCCAATATGATCGTTGTGCAAATGACTGATATACAGGCTATGGATATCATTAATACAGATACCGGCATCTTTTAAGGAAAAGCGCAAATCACCACCAGCATCCACGAGCAAAAATTGATTATTTTTTTTGATTAACAAATTACTTTGATAATTTTGAAAACAAAATGCTGAACCTGTTCCTAAAAAAAGTATTTCCATTTTGGCCTCATGGTTTGTGTTAGAACTGTAATAAATACAATATGTTAAGTCCTGAATTGTAAAAATTAACGATTAATTGTTGATGCAACATATCCTGCTCCAAACCCATTGTCAATATTAACCACTGCAACATTGGATGCACATGAGTTCAGCATTCCCAATAATGCCGAAAGCCCATTCAGACTTAATCCATAGCCAACACTGGTTGGCACAGCGATGACCGGTCGATCAACCAGTCCGGCCACAACACTGGGCAATGCGCCCTCCATGCCAGCAACGACAATTAAAACAGAAGCCGATTCTATTTGTTCACGATATCCGAGGAGGCGATGAATGCCAGCCACCCCAACATCATAGATGGAATCTATTTTGTTGCCCATATACTTTGCAGTCAGGTAAGCTTCACGTGCCACAGGTATATCAGATGTTCCCGCTGAGATGACCAGTATTTTTCCGCGGCCCAATTCTGGAATAGGCTCTGAATAACAAATTAAAAATCGGGCATCTTCATAGTATTGGGCTGCGGGAAAAGCTAACAAAATTTTAGCGGCCTTATCAGAAGACAGACGAGTCACGATAATCGGACTGTTCTGTTTATGCATAGCCTGCATGATCCCTATAATTTGCTGGGTCTTTTTTCCCTCACCATAAATAACTTCTGGAAATCCTTTTCTCAAAGTCCGATGATGATCGACATGCGCATATAATAAATCTTCATATGGAATATGCTTTAATTGAGAAAATGCAGATTCAACAGAAGCCTGTCCATTTGCAACCGATGTTAATAATTCTTTCAGTCGTTTTTCATCCATTTTTTACCTCAGCTTGATACAAATTTTCGCCATGGAATTTTATTCATATCATTATTTGATAGAAAATCGACAATATCTTTTCGTCCAACAAATACAGGGATGCCTCTGGCATTTTTCGCCATAAACGTCATGGGAATGTCGCCGAAAAGCGGTGAAAATTTTTGCTTGATGGTATTCATTTCAGTCTGTGACTTTAGAGTGGCAGTCGTTGTTTCTATAATTGCAAATTTAACGCCCTGCTCTTTGATTATTGCGCCTTTAATTTTCATGGGAATTCTCTCTCATGTAATTGTGTCTTTATTTTACATGGGAATTTTTTCTTATGTTAGAATCATACCCTAAATTTATTAGAAATCATTTTCATTTTTTTTGCAAGGGCATCTAGATTATTAACAGAATCTTCCAATTGTTTGGCGCCATCGGCATTTTGTGTACTGGCCTGTTTGATATTTTCCATTGC
>Ga0272440_1001809_pt1 | contig 17148 bp, 13 predicted proteins | sample SSMMMBAug17_FD_192440 | JGI IMG/M metagenome (GOLD analysis project Ga0272440, IMG submission 192440) | Marine sediment archaeal communities from Little Sippewissett salt marsh, Falmouth, MA, United States - SSM-MMB-Aug17 | ecosystem: Environmental > Aquatic > Marine > Wetlands > Sediment ... | reverse complement strand
TGGAAATTCTATATTGTAGAGACAAGGTTCACCTTGTCTCTACAGTCAAAAATCACAAAACAATACTTTTAAATGAGGGAACTCATTTTCAAAGCTTTCCTACGCGCGCTGAATAACTTCAGCGACAAGTTTATTAATCCCAACAGCCACATCTTTAATGCCAGGTCCAAGCATATAAGCAGGGGTAGAAATAATATTATTGATATCATCAATACAAATACGATCCACCGAACATTGTGTATGTTTTGCCCCTGTTTTTTCAATGGCCTGAGCTGTTCCTGTATCATTACCAATGGTGACATTGACCTGATGCTCTGCCAATGCTTTTGCAACTGTTGCTGGGGCAATACAAATGGCTCCAATCGGTTTTTTGCTTGCAATCATTTCATTTAGTATGCGTTGTACTTCTGGATGAACTGATGCATCAGGGCCTTTAACTGCAAAATCACTGAGATTTTTTGCTGCACCAAAACCGCCGGGTAATATTATGGCATCAATATCTTGTGTGTTCAGATCTTTTGCATTTATAATATGACCACGAGCAATTCTTGCAGATTCTGTAAGAACATTTCGTTTGTCACCAGCTGGTTGTTGTGTAATATGATCAATTACATCGAATGTCATATCAGGCGCCATACAAACCGCCTCCGCCCCCTGTTGATCTATTGACAATAATGTTAACGTTGCTTCATGAATTTCAGCACCATCAAAAACGCCACATCCTGACAGCATTACTCCAATTTTTTTCATTTCTGCTCCTTTATTCTTTTGCTTTATTGAAATCAAAAAAAAATAAATTCAATCAAACTAATTTTCGCAAAACAAACGGCAAAATCCCTCCATGTCGATAATAATCAACTTCAACAGCAGAATCAAGCCGTGTAATGACTGAAAAAGAAACCTCAGGTTGATTTGTTGAACTGGCAGTTACAATTAATTTTTTTCCCGGTGTGAGACCTTCACAAATCCCCTTAATTGTGAATTCTTCCTCACCAGTCAATCCGAGACTATCACAAGTGTCGTTACCACAAAATTGAAGGGGTAAGATTCCCATGCCAACAAGGTTACTGCGATGGATACGTTCAAAACTTTCAGCAATAACAGCGCGAATGCCTAACAATAAAGTGCCCTTTGCGGCCCAATCTCTTGAACTGCCAGTTCCATATTCTTTCCCTGCAAGAACGATTAGCGGTATATTAGACGCTTTATATGTCATGGCCACTTCATATATGCTGCTTTTGGATTTATCTGGAAAATGAATGGTATAACCGCCCTCCTGCCCTGGCACCAATTTATTGCACAATCGAACATTGGCAAAAGTTCCTCGCATCATGACTTCATGATTGCCGCGCCGAGAACCATAAGAATTATAATCATTGCTTGCAACATGAATGGCATTTAAATATTGTGCTGCCGGACTGTCATCAGGAATGACACCGGCTGGTGAAATATGATCTGTTGTAACAGAATTATCCAGCTTGACCAATACACGCGCGTTCGTAATATCTTCAGGTTCCGACACTTCAAGCGACATATTTTCAAAAAATGGGGGTTCTTTGATATACGTTGATGGCTGAGACCAGTCGTATAATTCGCTTTGAGATGAACTTAAAGATTGCCAGGTTTCATCACCTTCAAATACATTATCATATTCTTTTTTATACATAGAGGCTTTTGCATATGGCAATATGTCATTAATTTCTTCTCGAGTTGGCCAGATATCTGACAGCATAACTGGATTACCGCTGGCATCATGTCCCAAAGGTTCGGTATTTAAATCAATGTTGACATTTCCAGCAATTGCATATGCAACAACCAGCATGGGTGAAGTCAAATAGTTGGCTTTTGTAAAAGGCGAAATACGACCTTCAAAATTACGATTCCCACTGATAACCGATGTGACAATCAAATCTTTTTCCTTAATGTCTTTAACAATATCATCTGAGAGCGGGCCGCTGTTGCCAATGCAGGTTGTACATCCATAAGCTGAAACATGAAAATTTAATTGTTCAAAACCCTGCAACAGCCCGGCGGCATCAAGATAAGCTGTAACAACTTTTGAACCAGGCGCCAGACTGGTTTTAACCTTTTTAGAAACGTTTAACCCCTTTTCCACTGCTTTTTTTGCAAGCAATCCAGCCCCCATTAATACATAAGGATTCGACGTGTTCGTACAACTGGTGATTGAGGCAATAACAATATCTCCATCTTTTAATTGACCATCTGATGATTGCCTGGGATGAAAGGTCTGTTCAAAATTCTTTTTCATATCGTCAAGCGTAATGCATTCCTGCGGACGCTTCGGACCTGCCAGACATCTTTTGATTGTGTTCAGATCAATTTCGATGGTTTCCGAATAAATGGGCGTTTCGGTTTGATGTGGATTAAATAATCCCTGCGCTTTATAATAGGTTTCTACCAATTGAATCTGAAATTCTGAACGTCCTGTCAATCTAAGATATTCGGTGGTGATTTCATCAACCGGAAAAAATCCCATGGTAGCACCATATTCTGGAGACATATTGGCGATTGTTGCACGATCAGCCAGCGAAAGATGAGAAACCGCTGGGCCAAAAAATTCAACAAATTTACCCACAACACCATGCTGTCTCAGAATACTGGTAATGGTAAGGACCAGATCCGAAGCACTGCATATGTCAGGCAATTCACCAACCAGCTTCACACCAACAACTTTTGGTATAAGCATATAATAAGGCCGCCCCAACATGACTGCCTCTGCTTCAATACCGCCTACACCCCATCCCATCACACCAATACCATTTATCATGGTGGTATGCGAATCCAAACCCACTAAGGTATCTGGAAATGCTATACGTTCATTGGTTGCATCTTTATGATCAAAAACCACACGTGCCAGATATTCAAGATTAACCTGATGGCAAATCCCAGTTGCCGGTGGAACCACCTTGAAATTATTAAAACTTTGCTGCCCCCATCGAAGAAAAGAATAGCGCTCTTTGTTACGATCATATTCTTTTTGACGATTAATGATTGGCGCATCTTTTGATGCATAGGCATCAATTTGAACAGAATGATCCACAATTAATTCAACCGGAATTTGTGGATTGATTTTTTTGGGATCTCCACCCAGTTTTTTGACTGCATTTCGCATGGCAGCCAGATCAACAATTGCAGGAACACCTGTAAAATCTTGCATGAGAACGCGTGAAGGCATGAATGGTATTTCGCAATCATTTTCCTTGTCTGATCCCCAATTGCATAATTTTTGAATATGTGTTTCTGTAACAACCTTGCCATCATAATTACGAATCAAATTTTCCAGTAAAATACGAATGCTTACCGGCAATTGACTCAAACGGCAATTGACATCAGACGCAAGTTGTTTCAGACTATAATAAGTCAGAGAATCGCCTTCAAGCGATAGTTGTTTTTTTGTACGAGATATCAATGTTTCATTCACTGCCATTAATTGCGGCTCCTTGGTTTATAGTAAAGATTGCCAGTGCTGCTTATGATTACACCAGAAAATCTAAACTGTTATTTATCAATTATCTGTTCGCGTATCTTCAACCACAAATGGCGTGCATCTGACAGCAATGCTAGATTTCTTTACCCAGATTCTCGCCATGGTGATTGTTTCCCCATCAAGGGTTACCACATTGGGTAATTCTTCAATATAAACAATATCTCTGGTTTTGAACTCAATATAGAATGTATTTGGGCTGTAGGGATCTGACACCAGAATAATGCGTGAAGAATCATATGGATGTTTTTGGGGGGAACCTGAAAAAGGAATGTGTGTTTTTGCTATCGTTTTTATATCTTTTGGCTTTTGAAAAGCTTTTATTTCCAATCGACTGGATTTTTGAAGCGATTTCAAAGACATGACGATCTCTCCTTATCTGTTTCAGATCATAATTTTTTCCGGAGGTCTTTTTTCCGGAACAAAAACATGTGGAATGGTATTCTCATTCCATTCTTTAGATACATAAAGGTTACAGTAGCAACTGCCATATTCTTTGACATCCTGTTCGCGATAAGTACAGGGACAAATAATATCGACATCGTTGGTTTTATCGCCTGATGCCAACCGACATGGACATGCCATATACCCGTATCGTTTTTTGTTAATCAATAAATTCTCCATCAATTCAGTCACACGTTCCTGATCAGAATTGAAGAAGTAACCTTTAGGTTCTTGAGATTTTTTTAACATTTCATAAAGTTGTTTGGCATCCATTATAAATCTAGTGCCTCCCTGATTTCTTGTTCTTTGTGGCCAATGATAATTGTGTCACCAATAATGGTGGTTGGAAACGAACATCTTGGATTGATTTTTTTGATATCCTGAATCGTAGATTTTCGTTCATCGCCAGTCAATAAATCAACATCTGTAAATTGAAATTTAATATTGCATTCTTTTAAAAATGATTTTGTTGACCTGCAATGACTGCATGTGCTCAGTGAGTAGATCCTTACTTCTTTTGACATGTTGACTCCTTATTTTTACTTCTGACTTTCTTGGTCAGAATCGATACAAAATTATTTGGGAGCTGTGGGGCAGTTTTTCTTGCCCCACAGCGGATATAATTTCTACATTAATGAAGCATTCAACACCAAATGCACTAATATACTGGCAGCATAACCCATCATAATCACAATCGACCATTTTAAATGAGCACTAAAGGTATAAATATCACGGGCAGTTCCCATCAAAGCAACGCCTGCTGCAGATCCAATGGACAATAAACTCCCGCCAACACCAGCTGTCAAGGTGACCAGAAGCCACTGACCCAATGACATATGGGGTTCCATTGTCAAAACAGCAAACATGACAGGAATGTTATCTACTATTGCAGATAAAAATCCGACCATCACATTGGCAAAGGTTGGTCCCATTCCTGTATACAAATAATTTGATACCATCGCCAGATAACCAAATTGTGCCAGACCGCCTACGCAAAGTATCACACCATAGAAAAAAAGCAATGTATCCCATTCTGCCCGGGCAATACGCTTAAACATGTCAAATAATTCAACCAAATTTTCGCCTTCACAAATAGCCAATGGGGAATCAAAGTCACATAAACGATGTTCCACGCGTTTGATATAATAAGAAAAGAATCCCAGATAACCCAAGCCTAACATCATACCACTTGCCGGCGGCAGATGCAGAAAATTATGGAAAGATACCGCTGTGACAATGGTCGCTAAAAATAATAAAATAATTCTTTTGGCGCCAAATTTCAAGGTGACTTCTTCTTCAATCGCTTCTGGCTGTTCATTGCTGATTGCAAAATGCATAACCACAGCAGGTACAATCCAGTTAAAAACTGATGGAATAAAAATATAAAAGAACTGAGTAAATTCGACCTGTCCCTTTTGCCAGACCATCAGTGTCGTAATGTCACCAAAGGGTGAAAACGCTCCCCCCGCATTGGCTGCAACAACAATATTAATACAGGCCAGCGCAATAAATTTTGTATTGTCTCTACCAATGGCCATGACGACTGCACCCATTAACAGGGCGGTTGTTAAATTATCAGCAATTGGAGAAATAAAGAATGCCAATAAACCTGTTACCCAAAATACAGTTCGTAATGAAAACCCACGCGTAACAAGCCAGGCGCGTAATGACTGAAAAACATTACGTTCCTCCATTGAATTGATATATGTCATTGCCACCAGTAAAAACAAAAATAGCTCGGCATACTCAACAAAATTATGTTTGATGGCATTATGGGCATGTTCCATATCTCCAATGGAGATATAAGCCAATGCAACAAGTATCCATATTACCCCTGCAGCAAGTATAACCGGCTTACTTTTTCTCAAGTGAAGCTTTTCTTCAAAAATAACTACTGTGTATGCCACAACAAAAAGTCCAAGGGAGATATAACCATACATCGATTGGACGAATTCCATGTGAATCAATCCGCTGCCTTCACTTGCAAATGCTATGGCAGGAAATAACAGAACGAATAACACACTTAAAAATTTCAACATTATTTTTATCCTTTATAAAATATAAGGAGAAGCGAACAATTGGCTTATCCTAAAAATTAAGGTTGGAATTGTAGCAAAATACAATTCATGAATCTTTGTTTTTACGAAAGAATTTTTTTATACGTTTTCCTTCGATTTTGTGAATAAATGCTTGAATCAACTCAAAATAAATTTTTCCAGCCATCATAATGATATTGTTATGGTCTGCATTGGGAACCATTTGAAACTGTTTGGATCTTGCACCGCAATGACTCTGAAGATTTTCGGCATCCTCTATCGGAATAATCAAGTCATTTTGTGCATGAATAATGAGCGTGTGTTTCATAAAAAATGAAATTTTTTGCAAATTATTAAAACCATGTTGTTCTTTAATCCCCATTTGTGCGGCTGGAATTCCCAATCGTGTCAATAATTTTACAGTACTTGCAAAACCGCTCTCAATGATTAACCCACCGATATTATCACTAAAGTTTGATGCAATTTCCAGGGCCGGTGCACTTCCCAGGGAGCGCCCCATAATGATGATTTTTCCTGTATAGCTATTTTTTTCGAGCCAACCCACAACAAACTGAAATATAGTATGGGCGTCTTTAAGCATGGCTGATGCTGTGGGACTTCCAGAGCTTTTGCCATAACCGCGGTAATCTGAAACAATAAAATTAATGCCAAACTGATGATAGATTGGCGCCAAATCGTCATAGTCACTGACAATTTCACCATTTCCATGAAAAAACAGGATATTGGGTGCATCAGTTTCATTCATATGAAATCGGACATTCACATTTACGTTGGGCTCAACCGGTACCAAGCAATCTAAGGCTTCAAGTGATGGCTGCCCCATGTCTGGACGTGGATGAAACAATAAGTGGGTAACCCCAGGTTGATCCAATATCGATAGATCTTCTTGCATTTGCATGTGTCCCTTTGTTTTTAGTAAACCTTCAAAAAAAAATCATAAAAACTCATTTAATTTAAAGGCTTATATTATTTTTTCTTACAATTTTGAACGATTCTTTTATTGACATACTCAAAGGAATGCATATAAAAAAAAAGATCATTACCATTAATAACGAATTCATTCAATGACAAATTAACAAATTTGAAAATTTTCTCGTTTCATGTTAGTCATTATGAAAATTTTTTATTTGATGTTCAAATTATTTAGACTTAGGAATGCTCTGAAAACAAGTTCCCCATTTAAAAAAATGTTCATCGGGATTTTTGTTCTGTAGAGACGTAGCATGCTACGTCTCTACGTGCCAAACAATTATACGTTCAAGATAAATGGGGAACTTATTTTTCGATGATTCCTTAACTTCCATCAAACGACTGCAGCTCTTTTCATGCAAAGCTTCAAAGATGGGAGCGCACAGTCTAAAAATCGTGAATATTAACTTTGACAAATCATAAGGAAAGCTCGGAAAATAACATGCTCATTTTTCTTGATCGAAAAAAAATAAGGAATACTCGAAAAATATGTTCCTCATTTATATTGAACGTATAATAGGTTGGCACGTAGAGACGTCGTATGCGACGTCTCTACGATGACATTCAAGATAATGGGGAACTTATTATTCAAGTATTCCTAAGTGAACGAAAATAGAAATAAGGAAACAAGAATGGCCACAATAAATGATGTCGTTTTGATTTATTTTGAGGACAATCCAGTTGCATTTGCACGGATTGAGGATATTGTTGCGGACTATAAGCCGGATTGGTATCATGTCACCTTGCTCATGCTTCAGTTACCATTGCAGACCATGACCTGGATTTTGCGGGATATTTATATTGAAGGTGAATCCTTTACAATGGGTGGTAAAAAAATGCGACTTGAAAAGGTAATCGCCCCGCCATCACAAACTGCACAAAATGGGGATGACGTTGTTCAAGAAATACCAGGCAGCAAAAAGGGGGCTGATGACAGGGAGACGAAAAACCGGTCCGAAAAAAAACAAGCTTCCAAAAAGAAAACCGGTTCAAAAGTTGTTTCATTACAAGATCGCATGAAACGTTAGGATTTGGTTTTGTTATATTCCGCACTTTTAAAAAAGTTAAGTGATCCCATAAATCTGGACACGACCCATCGCAATTTTTTAAGTCAAACATTTGGTATCGTGTCCATTGATGATATTCAAGCGTTTTTATGTACAGATTCTCAGGAGATGATGACCTTTTTTGATTGGTTATTTTTTCCGGATATGACATTTCAACTGCAACTTGAGCCGATTCTCTCTGGAAGTTGCCTGGCATCAGCCGATCAAAATGACTTGATTGATCGGCTAACGAAAAAGAATATTCAAGCAAGAATTCAGCTGGATGCAGAAACATATCAAGCCATTTCCATCGGGCCAATGATCATTAAACCCTTTATCAACCGATTGGGTTTGAAACGTCCTATTCCCCAAAAATTTATAGACATCCAGTACATGGATGACAATCAAAAAAATTATGTACTGGTTTGTTTACGAAATGAACCAATCGAATGGACAGATAAGCGGATTCATTTTATAAGCCAAATTATTCTGGCTTTTTTGAGTAATCAGGATGAATTGTTTGAGATCTTGCCACAGATGTTAATTTTTTGTGGACAATTTCAACACAATTTCATGCACGAACTGGCCCGAAGAAAACATCAGCTTTTGCAGAATTTAGAGAGATTTCAAAATTTTCAGGCCTTGCATGAAAAACATAGTATGGAATTTCTGGCATCGTCAGGGATACGCTCTTTTCATGTAGATGTCCGACAAAGTAAGGCGGAAATAGCAATGATTGATATGGTGCATCAACGTCTTACAAAATTCGGGGGGAAGCTGATCAATGAAGATAATAATACCATCCATCATTCATCTCCTTAGGAATGCTCTGATAATAAGTTCCCCATTAAAAAAAACGTTCATCGGGGTTTTTGTTCTGTAGAGACGTAGCATGCTACGTCTCTACGTGCCAAACGATTATACGTTCAAGATAAATGGGGAACTTATTTTTCAAGTATTCCTTATTGATATAAAAGCGCGAAAAAGCCCACCCTTACAATCCATTATTCAAGGATTTGATAAAAAAAAACAAGTTCTTTTTTCTTAGATTTTTTTAGATTGAGATCATTATACGTTTTTATCAAAAACAGACGCACGTCATTATTTTCTTGATTCTCCTTTGCGTATTGCGATAACAAATCCATTGCCGCCACTTTCAAGCCATTTTCTTCAAGGTGATAAGCCTGAATAAATTGATTCTCATGTCCGAGTTGTGCAATACAATGCTTTGAATAGTCAAGTTCTGCTTGTTTTTCATCAGAGATAAAAACGATCTGATTTGTAGGATCTGAACAGGCAATTGGCGCGTTATCTTTCAAAATAGTCACTTTATAGGTGTATTGACCGGGTTCCAAATCCTTTAATGTATACCGGACAATGTCTGAATTTTTAGGCGCTGGAATTTTATAAATCTTTTTATTGATGTGAAGTTGATACACATATTGATCACCAATATTTTCCCAGACAATGTCAGGATATTTCCTGGAAATGACAATTTTATTGGCGGTTGAAAAATCAATATCGACATTTTTGTGTGCCCGACGTTGAATACTTGAATAGCGTTGAACGCGTCGATATTTTCGACGAATACCCTGTAAAAATCCGCCATTAACCGGCCCTTGCTTGATTTTGCCTGTAACAACATGTACACCTGTGGAGATCAATTGAACCTCTGAGTTTTCCAGGACATCTACCAGTTTTGAATTCTGCTGATCAATAAACCGACAGGTACTTTCAGGGCCGGTTTTAATGGTACTGCCTTTAAATAAAAACATGTTTCGATAGACTTTTTTCTGATTTTTGCCACGAAAAGAGTGATAAACATCACCTTCAGTTTGGATCAATAATCCAACAGGGCCATTTGCATCTGCATTAAAATGAATCCCCACAATACAAACCAAAAGAATGAACATTAAAAAAAATTTTTGCATAATAGCCCCCTTTTACCAGGGCACTGCCTGGCGGATTATTGTTGTTGAGATTTCTTTTTTTGTGATACCGGATCTTCTATGGTTCCATAAATTGGTATCGTAATCTCTTTCTTTTTGTCGCTATTTGTGACCAGATGAATCCGGTCCCAATACCGACCGGAAGATGTTTTTTTATTATCAACAGTCAAAGTAAATTGACTTTTTTGCTTTTCCAGTGAAAAATTGATGTATTGCCCATTATCGGCATACGTGCGAACAATATCAAATTTAAATTCGGGTGCTGGTACAATTGTATGTTTAACAGAAATCTTTTCGGTTGTTTTGCCTTGCAAGGTAATACGTTTTGGGTATCGTGCAAAAGCGGTTACTTTTGCCGACAAATGCAAGGTAATTGTTTTATTGTTTGGATCGTTGGTATAAACAGTTGCACTTTTTCGCACTGTTCTACCAGCATACCCACTTGACCGAACTTGTATTGTAATTTTTCCCTCACCACCGGCGGGGATGCTCTTAGAATAAGAAGCTGCTGTGCACCCTCACCCGGTTTTGACACGGCTGATTTTTAAGGTATCCGCGCCCGCATTCTTGATAACAAAATTATGGGTAATATCATTGCCTTCAATGACTGGTGCTGCCTCGAATCTTGGATTGGACACAACAGCCACTGGCCCCTGTTTCTTGTTCTCAATCTTTTCTTCCGCTGAAACATGACCGATGATCATTGTCAGTGAAATGAAAATAATCAATAAAAAAATCCTGTTTTTCATAAATAAAAACTCCTTTCTGAATGTGACAAGTCATAATTTACCATTCCTTTGATTCAGAATTCAAACCCTAAAAAATTGTAACTAATTGGTACAGGCCTTATTGCTTATAAAATCAATAGCATGGAAAAATACAAATGTCAACAAAAAAATGAAATAAAATATAAAAAAACCAAAAAGTAATTAATTTAGCGCTATATTGATTTGTTTCCGATTATATAGATACTAAATATAATTCAAAATATTATCATGTCTTTGATGGAAAATCAATCTTTGCAAAATCTAAGGCCTCCTGAATGAACCCATTGAAAAACCAAAACAGATTAAAATTTCATAATATTTCATATTTAAATGCATCTATCTGATTACCAAAAGATTAGCAATGTCGAAAATTCGATCAAGTTGAAATGGAGTGATATTTTTCAAGCATTTCTCAAAAAAATTAATTTTTTTTCATTATACCTGTAAGATTTTTCAAATTTTCGTGTCTATATAAATAGAGGCCCTTTTTTTATTTCTGATGAAATGGAGGAAAATATGATCAAACTTTCAGGCTTTCGCTTTGAAGATATATTGTATGAAAGTGAACAAACCCTTTTCCAAAAGGCGGTTAATACACAATCTCGCATGTCAGTTGTGCTCAAATGTGCAAAACGCAATAAACTGACGCCAGTCAGGCGAATGTGTTTTATGAAAGACTATCAGATATCGAAAAAAATTCAAGCGGACTGTGTTATTCAGCCCATTGATTTTTTTGATATACCTGAGGCGCTCATAACAGTCTATCCTGATATGGGTTGTATTTCACTCAATCAGGCCATTCGTGGCAGGTTATTTCAAACTGAGGAAATCCTGCGATTGTTTTATCTGGCAGCTGATTCACTGACACACATCCATTCCCAAAAATGGGTACACATGAATTTATCATTGGATCATCTTTTGTTTCATTCCGATTCTTTCAAGGTTTTTATTATCGATTGGCAAACTGCTATCAAAATGAATGGCCCAAGCGTTTTAAGACCGCCATTTGTGAATAATAATCCGGACATAATACCACCCGAACGAACCGGTTTCACCAATGATGTGGTTGATGAACGCTCAGATTTGTATGCCCTGGGTTGTATTTTCTATGAGTTGTTCACCAATGCACCGGTGTTTCGGGAAAAAGACCCATTGCGTCAGATACAGTCACATATCATGCGGCCACCGGTTCCACCCCATGAAGGCTATGATCCTTATGTGCCTGTTGCACAGCATGTGCCAGAATCTGTCTCTCAAGTTATTATGAAACTCCTGGCAAAGAATCCATCACAACGTTATGACACAGCATATCTTCTCAAATGCGACTTATACAAATGTCTTTCTGAGACGTCTTTTATTTCAAATATTGATTCATCCGAAAAATCCCCTCCGGTAATACACATAAATAACAAACTTTATGAACGAAAGGAAGAAGTGGACAGAATTCATATGATTTATAACAGTTTCTCGCAGCAGACCTTTGATGATGGCATTTCTACCCTGCTTGTTATTTCTGGTGCTTCTGGTACTGGTAAATCTGCTCTCTGTAACACGCTTGTTCCCCAAGTATTTGATCATAATGGATATTGGATTTGCGATTCTTTTTCCTGTACACCAGATTTGCCCCTTGGTAGTTTGACCAGAATCCTATCTCAATTATTAAAAATGATGCACACTCACTTTCCCAATGAGCTTGAAAGTCAAATCAAACAATTGATATACAAGGGCTTAATTTGTCCGGAATTTTTACTTGAACTTATTCCAGAACTGACAGCACGAACAAACCATTTTTCTTCTTCAACATCATCTCAGTCGCAAATCGTTTCAGCAACCCCATTTTTATTGGCTTTGTTTCACATGTTGGGACAAAAATTTCAACCCATGATTATATGTCTAAAAAACGTGCAATGGGCAGATAACGAATCGTTAATGTTTTTGGAAACCTTATTGACTGACTGCCATCAATCATTTTTTGTAGTTATAACATGCAATGAAGAACAATCCGCTTCAATCAAATCGTTGATCACGAACTGTCGAACAAAAGGAATAAATCTGTATTCTGTTGAGACCAACAATTTATCCCGATCCACAATCAATCAATTCATTTTGGATAATTTTCAATGTTCGACAAATCGGGCGGAAAGTCTATCTGAAATTATTTATGAAAAAACTGATGGAAATCCGCGTGCAGTTCGAGTGGCATTTGACTTTCTGCTCATGCAAAAAAAAATTATGAAAAAGAATACTGATCTTTCAATTGATTTTGCGCCAACAGATTCACTTCCTATGTTCTGGCATTCAAGCTTTTATTATTTAAATGAATCAGAAAGAGACATTCTAAAACAAATATCATGTATTGGGCAATCCTGGTCCATGAAATTTGCAAGTCAGATCACTGGAATACCGGCATTGGAAATGGAACGTATCATTCAAAAGGCATTTCAGTATGGCATAATTGCGCCCGATCTTTTGCTGAATAATTCATATCATTCAAAAACAAGTAATGATCTATGGATGTTTTCAGATCATGGTATGCAGCAATATTTGTATATTGCCTTACCCGTGGATAAAAAAGAGAATGTTCATCAAAAAATCTGTCATCACATGTCTCAAAACATATCAAAAACAGTGATAAATGAATCTGTGTATATGGTTGCAAGTCATTTTGATCGAATGAAAAAAGATCATGATTTAAAAAAAGATCAAGCAAGAACATACCTTTCTGCTGGAGAACGCGCATTGATGTCTGGTTTGTTTCTCACAGCCTATCATTTTTGCGAAAGAGGGATACGCTTATTTGCAGATACAGACTGGAATAGGCATCATCAACTGCTTTACGATTTATATCTCAATGCCATGATTGCTGCAAATTTTGCATCCCTTGACAAAGAAATTCCATTGATCGCAGAAACACTCTCAAAAAATATGCTTTCTGACATAGAAAAGTTAAAATATTATGAATGCCTGGCAAGTATTTATTTTAAAAAGAATCAACATGAAAAGGTTTTAAAAACAGTAAAAATGGGATTGTCAGTTATCGGGCTTAAAATTAATGCTTCTGGCATTTACAGACAATGGAAAATTTTATCAACTGGATTGAAATATCGTCAATTTCAAAAAAGTAATCCAGAACAACAAATATTTGATAGAGATCAAAAACATCGACTGATTATTCGTTTGATGATACTTTTTATCAGAAGCGCATATTTGTCAGATCCAAAAACATCGACAGCGGTAATTGCAAACGCCATTCATCAAATGCTTAAAAAAGGCATTACGCCCGATGCGGCATATCTGTGGATTATGTTTGCCCGATTTTTGATAAATCGTCATGGGTTTGAAAACATTGCCATGCATTGGGCGCACCTGGGTAATCGTATGCTGAACCGAGTGACCGATACAGACCTTCAAACCGAAACCCGCCTGAATTATATCTGGTATATTGGACATCGAAACACATCGTTTAATGATCATTTGATTCAAATAAAAGAAGAGGTCAATCGATGTCTCATGCGTGGTTACCCTAAACGTGCAGTTCAGGCGACAAGGTATTATCTTTTTCTATCCCTGTCATGTGGCAGACGCCTCAAAGATATTCTTTCAGACTTGCATCAGATAGGTTTACATGCAAGGGATGATTTCAAAAAAAATGATATAGATGCCATGTATCGTCAAACAATCTATAATTTCATGTCTGGGATCACCCCACCACATATTTTGACCGGTCAATCATTTGATGAACAAAAAGCGATTGAATTCTACACATCAACAAATGATCGCCTCAGCTTGTTTGTTTTGTATACAATTAAATTGATGCTTAGTGTCATTTTTCGCAATCATGAAAAAGCAGTTTTAATGGCCCAAAAGTGCGAAAACATGATGCCGTTTGCCCTGGAAACACCAATGGCACAGGTGGTTCATTTTTATGTGGTATTGGCGTATACAGCTTCATATCGTTCAGTTGGAAATGGAGAACAAAAATCCTGGAAAAAACGAATTGGCTATCATGTTCAACAATTAAAAAAATGGTCAGACAGATGCCCTGAAAATGCCAGTCATCGTTATTATCTGGCTTTGGCTGAAAAAGCCAATCATCTGGATGTGAAAGGGGATATTGCAGAATATTATGATCAGTCCATTTCATATGCAAAGACCAATCAGTTCTATCATGAAAATGCGATTGCCAACGAGCTTGCAGGTGCATATTACGCAAAAAAAGAAAAAGACAAACTGGCCAGATCTTACATCATGGATGCCTATCAGGCATATGAAAAATGGGGCGCAGATCGAAAAGTAGCTGAATATGCCAGACAAGAAAAAATATTAAAATCCGACCATACACAACAGCCTTCTGTGTGGTCTTCAACCATGAAAAATATGCAACCAAAACAGGCAAGCACGCTTTCACAAGTGGATAATGAGGATATCTGGCAGGTGACACAGGCTTTTTGCGTTGAATTAAAACTTGAAGTCTTGTTGGAAAATATTATTCAGACAACGCTTAGATATTCGGGGGCGAATAAGGGCTGCCTTGCATTGAAAAAGAAACAATCATGGTTGATTGAAGCACACTTGAATATGGAAACCCAGGAAAAGGGCGTATTGATTTCAGAGCGAATGGAGACAAGCCATCGTATTTGCATACCCATTGCCCAAAAGGTGATACAATCCAATGCACCTGTATGTTTATGGGATGCTGGCAAGCAAGGTGAATATCAATATGACAATTATATTCGTGAGAATGCCCCCCGATCATTATTATGCGTTCCTGTTTCATTCAAGGATAATATTGTGGGGCTGCTATATCTTGAAAACAAACGATTGACAGGATTATTTACAACAGAACGTTTGAAACGTATACAAATAATCGCCTCTCAATCGGCAATCGCCATTAAGAATGCAGACTTTTTTAGTTTACAGAAAAAAACAGTTCAGGATCGTGCCACTGATCTCAATTTAACAGTTCATCAACTTTCCTCTGCTGTTCAAGATCTTGAAGCCCGATCTCGTGAAATGATGTTATTGAACCAATTCAGTGATACGCTTCATGGATGTGGTACAGAAAAAGAAAGCTATCTTGTTTTCCAGTCCTTTGCACAGAAATTGTTTCCAGGAGATCTTGGCATTTTATGGATTGGCGCTAAAAACGCAATGAAGATAGCAGCTTCATGGGGCGCGGTATTGCCTGAAACAGATACATTGAATAAAAAAAATTGTCCCTGCATTCAATCAAAAACACTGTTGTTTGTTGAAGATCTTGGCTCAACACCACGCTGTCAATCCTGTGGACCAAACAATGACCATGTTTATTTATGTATTCCATTGAAAGATCAGACGGGTGAAATGGGCGTATTGCACTTTCAGTTTGGTACAGTGCGCCCCCGCATATTTGATGATACATATACACGACGATTGGAATCACGAAGAATGCTTATATGTCGAATGACTGCTCATTATGCGCTGGCATTGGCGAATTTAAGACTGCGTGAAGCTTTGAAATACGAATCCAGACATGATCCCCTCACTGGATTATACAACCGCAGACACATGCAAGTTATTCTAAAAGAGGCGCATGAACAGTCAATACAAAACAATCAATATTTGGGAATTGTCATGATTGACATTGATCATTTCAAAAAATTTAACGATACATATGGACATGATACAGGCGATGCCGTCTTGAAACACCTTGGCGCATATTTAAAAGAAAAAACAAGTCGGTCGCTTCAACCATGTCGCTATGGGGGGGAAGAATTTCTATTGATGTGTCCCAATCTTGGTCCGGATGAATTATACAAAACGGCTGAAGCGGTCAGAAAAGGGATTATGGATGATATTAAGGTTCCATATGCAGATAAATTACTGGATGTTACTGCATCCCTGGGCGCGGCGGTTTTTCCGAACCATGGAGACAACATGACACAGGTAATCCAAAACGCTGATGCTGCGCTTTATATGTCAAAAGAAAATGGACGAAATCAGGTGCAATTGTTTGTCAACAATTTATTTTTGGACGATCAAGAAAAATGAGTATGTTATTTTCCGTGCATGACTTGATGCTGTGTTTCGTCACTATCTCGTAATTGCAAATACAAGGTCTGCCCCTACATTAATTGGGTGCATACACTTTTGCCCCCATCCCGCTTATATAAAGCCCAGTACCATGCAGGAATTACAAGAATTCTTTTTGCGTCTTTCTGAATATCTTCTTCATGATTGAGTGTGATAATAAAAGACACTTTTAGCGATAATTCTTGCATGGCCGTGTCGAGAGACCGGATTTCTCTTTTTCGCGTTTCAGGATCGTTAAGATCTAAAGCCACCTGATATAGTGTCAGGCGGCCATGTATATCTGTTGTAATAAAATCAACTTCATGTCCTTTTTTGGTTTTATAATAATTAATTTGACTG
>Ga0272440_1001808_pt1 | contig 17157 bp, 3 predicted proteins | sample SSMMMBAug17_FD_192440 | JGI IMG/M metagenome (GOLD analysis project Ga0272440, IMG submission 192440) | Marine sediment archaeal communities from Little Sippewissett salt marsh, Falmouth, MA, United States - SSM-MMB-Aug17 | ecosystem: Environmental > Aquatic > Marine > Wetlands > Sediment ... | reverse complement strand
AAGTTGATCCCAATAAATGGATTTCACACAATTTAAAAAAGGCTCATGACATTGATCGCGGTCACCATGAATGATCCAAATTTTTTCACAATCATTGTGCAAATTTTTTTTGATATGCTTTATTTGTTTTTCTCGATCCAGGGCATAGGGCAAGTCATTACACATATCCGGTGGCAAATTGTGATTTATAGGAATCAGCACCACCTGTTCTGGGGTTTTGAATGAAAATAAAAGCACAATGATCATGGTCATCAGGACGATCATGAGGATGCTGCAAAGGACAGGTTGTTTCTCGGATAAATGCTGCCAGAAAAATAACATTAGTGAAAGTATACCCAGCATTACTGTAACAATCAACGCTGCTTTTGCTAAAATATTCTGGTTATCCATATTTATTGTATTTGTTTTCATATTGGGGTGTTGGTTTGATCTGATACTTTTTCTATCTATTGCACTATAAGCAATATGACTTTAATTTGTAGATTTATCAAATCAATGTTTGATTGTCAATTGAAGCATTCTGATGTGAATTATGTATGTTCAGTTCCAGGGATCAAATATTTCAAAATTTTCATTGGAAAACCAATACTGACTGGACCTTTAGGTGTTTCAGAAATCAATAACCTTTCTTTCACCAATAATGCTTCCTTTATTTCATTTTGAACATCAACATGAATTTTGCTTTCTAATTGCATTTCTTTCTTAACAGGATCGGTCAAATAATCATTTTCAATTGCCCGCTCGATATCATCGGGCGTTGTTGTGTTGCCCTCAATAAGATTTGAATAATAACTGTTTGTAATTTTGAGTACTTTTTTTAGATTCTGTCTGGTTACAGGATGAACCATTCCACCAAGTTCAGATGATTTTTTGAGCAAATCAAGAATTTGATCAGATTGATTTCCTGAAAGTTGAGGAAAATCAGGTGTCATTTGTTGGGGATGGTGATACATCATTGCCGATTATTTTGCCTCTGAATATTTTTTATATTAGATACTAATACAAATAATTAAAATATTATATTGACTATTAACCATATTTATTTGCCGATCATTCTGCCGATATTTTAATTCAAAAGCCAAATGAATAGTTAGAAAACACTTTTTCAAAAAACATGGCATGTGGATTGGTGATTTCAGACGCGTTCATTTTGGTTAAATGCAATAATCAAGATCTGACCCCAATCACACGGGCGAACATTTTTCGTTGATTTTACTTTTATCTACCCGAAAATTTATGATCGCTTACTTATTCTTCAAATATAAGGGCAATAACTATGTCATGAAAAACCTAAATTGGAAGATCATACTTAAGTTTTTGCCTTGTATCAAATTTTTTCGGTAATCGGAGTCGGACCAAGATAACTATCTAAAATAAAATGGTTTTTGAAGAATTTGGTGTTTCCTTAATAAACTCGTTTATTTTTTCAAGATCATTTTGCAAAAAATTAATGCGGAATTCCAACACTTTGATAAAGCACCCTCCACTATCAGAATCTACCTTATCCGAGGCCGCAACCGACTCTTTTATATGTGCAAAGCCAATTCCTGTCAAGTGGTCCATAGACAACAACACTACGTCTAAATGATCATTCATCAGGGTCGATAGGAGTTGATATTCTTTGAACCCATTCTCACCATCACCTTTCTCATCAATATATAAACTCAGTTTCTGATTTTCGATCAATTCCTGATAAATGGTTGAATAATTTGGAAATGTATGATTTAGGATCAATGGAATCACTATTGAAGGTGCTTTTTGATTGATTACTTCATCATAACGTTTTTCCGAATTGTTGACAATTGGATTATAGCGGACAAAATATCCTTCATATTGTCCTGATGCCACAAAGAATGTGACCTCTACTGCAGAACCTGGCACATCCTTATCAAATGTGTAGTAATTGACTTTCGCCATTAAAGGCGTTTCTGTATCCAATATCATTTTGGGACAAAATATATCGTACATATCTGTTTCAGAATCATAGTTTAGATTGTTATTTTTATCAATAAACAGGTAATCTATGGGAATGGGAGGAATAATTACTGGTAGTGTCTCGTTATGATCTTTTATATTGAGGCGGATGGTTGTACCTTCCATTGGATAAAATATTTTGTGTGAGATGGTTTGTGTTTGCGTTGGGCCATAGGCGTTTTCAAATTTTTTATGCATGGGCGATTTATGGGTTTCTTTTTCATGATTCTTTGATGTGACATAATTAACAGAAAATGTATAATCCTGTGTTTCTCCATGAAGTTTGACATTGATTGTGTAGAATATCAATCCTGAATCTGCGGCGTGCATAGCAGAATATTGATTGGTTTGCATCTGCCATTTATAAATTTTTCGTTTGTTTTTTTCACTTGTTGGGGTAATTTCCATAAAGCTGTCCGCTTCAGGATTGATTGGGGCAATTACACTGATATTTTCAAAAGTGAGGTCATTGGATGTTATGTTTAAATAAAAGCCATTATCCACATTGGTTTGACTAATATCTGGTGTCTCAAAAACTTGTCGATCTTCTGACAAGGGTGTCAGGGTTATCTTAATGGGAATTTCAGAAGGCATCACCATTTCTGGATACGTGTAATGACAATAGGTTGATGACAGAATGAACAACCGATAAGAGCGATTTTCAGGTAAACTGGTTTCCACTGTGGCAGTGTTGCATACATTATCTCGAACAGCTTTACCGGTGTGTGTATCAAGCAGCACATAACGATATGGATCGCCAGGCTGGTAAGGTGGTGTCAGAGATATGGTCAAGGGGTGTTTTTGTTCTGATGGCGTATTGATATTGATCAATACTGTGGCTGTGTTTGAATCCATCGTCCCATCATGGACTTTGAATGAAAAATAATCTTCACCGATCACTTCTGGTGCATAATAGATAAATTCTCCTGTAACTGAATTACTGATAATGACTTCTCCCAATCTGGGGTAATCCACAATACTGTAAATCAATATGTCTGGATCAATATCGCTGGCATCCAATGTACCTGTAAAATTGCCAGGATGATCTATGTTGAATTGCATTCCATTGGCCTGTGGTGGGTCATTGACATTTTGAATTTCAATTGTCACTGTTGCTGGTAATGATGTTAATTCGCCATCACTGACAGTAAATTGGAATGAATCAGAGAGCAATGAATCAGGTTCTGGCGTGTATACAATATTCGGCAAGTTTCCAATGATTTGCCCGTGTAATGGTTCTGTCAAGCATTGATATGTCAAATGCGTGCTTTCGATATCTGTTCCCTGAAGTATTATTGTTTGCCTGGAATCTTCAAGCATTCTTATTTCTTGAGAAATTGCCTCTGGCGGATCATTGACCGGAATGACCTGAATTTGAACGATGCTTGAATTGGTACTTTCTTCATCAGATACGACAATTTCCATCATATCATTTCCATTAAAATTGTTGTTGGGTTGATACACAATTATTTGCGAAGTTTGCGTAATGCGTCCATTTTCAGGAGCAACCATCTCTACCTTCCAGGTTTCGGAAGGCGAGTCAACATCAGAAATTTGATATGTAAATGATTTAATACAATCCTCATTGGTTGTGATACGTGCAGGTATGGTTATTTTTGGTGGATCGTTCACTGGATAGACGTATAGTTTAAAATAATACTGCGTGGGATCTTGTCCGACGATAAAGGAGAATTCTTCTGTGCCATAATAGTTCTTATTGGGTCGGTAGCCCCATATCCCTTTTTCTGTACTTCCCAGCATGCGGCCATGAGCGGGAAGTTTTGATAAATTGATTTTATTATTATTAGTGATTCGGGATAGATAGTCATAAATATCAAGTACTGTATCTTCAAGGGTAAAGGCATCAACAACAGGCATCCCCAAATAGAGTGTTACTGTGCCTGTATTGGACATTGCCTGACCATCGCTGGCAATGAATTGAAATTCATATTTGCCCCAATGTTCCTGTGTGTATGTCCAAACCGCATCAGCACCACTCAATATGCCTGTTTGTGGCTGGCTGACAATAGTGTACGACAACGTATCTTGTCGATCAATATCAGTGGCTTTGAGTGTAAATGAAACCGGTATGACAATGGGCATTTTTGAAATGGATTCGTCTTGTGCAACAGGTGGATCATTCACCCCTTGAATTGTAATATTCAGCGTTTTGGTAATGGAATCCATGCCATCTGATGCCTGAATGACCATTTCATCAGTACCATTGAAATTTTGATCAGGTGTATAGGTGATTACTGGCAAGTTTTGCTTCAGTGCACCATTATGTGGTGCTTTATCGATTGAAAGGGTGATGGGATCATCTTCAATATCAGTTGCTGTTAAAAGGATATCAATAGATTGATCTTCCTTTAATGTGATATTTTCAGTCGTTATTTGTGGCGGGTCATTGACAGGTTTGATAAACAGACTGTGGCTTTGAATGATACCATCTATTTGAAAACAAATAAGATCATTACCCGAAGCATTTTCAGTGGGTGTATAAATGCCATTGGAATAAATGCCTTTGACAGGAAGTGTTAACATGATCGCATTCGCAGGGATAGTCAATGCTTGAGGCGTATCTTCAGTCAAAACTGTATCAACAGGGGGAAGTCCCACCCAAATTTCGACACGTGCCACATTGCTGAATAGTTTCCCATCATATGCCTTAAATGTGAATTCAGTGGGATCATTGAATCCTGCATCAGGTGTAAATAACGCCTTCTGGCCTTGAATCAAAACAGTGCCATTCGAGGAATGTTTGACCACTGAAAAGATCAATTTATTATTGTCAACATCTGTGGCGTGCAGTAAGATTTCAACCGGTGTGTTAATTTTTGTTTCAACACTTTGGCCCTCTGCTTGGGGGGGATCGTTAACAGCGTCTACGATAAATGTAATCATCCCAGGCTCGGATACAAGTTGATTATCTGAGGCGGTAAATTTTAGATAGAATAATCCAAAATGATTGATCGCTGGCTGGTAGATAAACTGATTACTTGAAATCGTTCTTATGTCACCTGTATCGGGTTGCTGCACAATATGAAAGGTCAATGCATCATCATCATCGTTTTGATCACTGCCTGTTAATTCGAAATCAATGGCTTCATCTTCCTTTCCATATATTGTTTTAGATATTGCAATGGGACGAAAATTTTTCTGTTTAAATGATACATGAATTTGATGCGGTTTTTGAATATCTGTGAGGACAAAAGTGTTATGGGTAATTGTTTTGATTCTGTTATCCACAAGAAATTGTGCAATTGTGTATTGATCTTCGGGTTGGACAGTAAAGGTCAGATTGTCTCCCTGAAAAACCGCAATGCTTCCTGAAGGTGTAATTGTTCCATGAAAATCTGATGATGCATAAATGATATATGTGGGAAGAGGAGGTTGAAACAATGTGATTTCAGCCGCCTGTGTGGCATTGCCTGCCTGATCTCGAAATCGGGCATAAATATTTTTTGTGCCAGAGCCTTCAGTTAATTGCCAGGATTTGTTGTTTGAAAGATTCTCCCATTCGCCGCCTTCCTGATACCCCAGGTTGCTGATATACATTTCAGAAGCGCCTGTGGCACCCAGCATCAATGAAATATTGCGCGTGCTGGATATTTCAGGCGCAATGACCTGGACATTGGTTGGCGGAATTGTATCAATTCGAAATGCAATGGATGATGTTTCACCCACGCGTCCTGCTTTGTCAACCGCAGCCACATGAAAATAATACTGAACATCATCACCCGCCAAATCACGACTGGTAATTTTACGTGTCCGAATGGGTGGTTGTGAAGGAATATTAAACTTATTTATATTCTGGCTTTCTTCTGTATCAAACTGGCTGTAATATCCCACAACATTTTCACGATCTTCTGTGGGTGGATCCCAGGTGACAACAACATTGGGATTGTTTGATGGCAAATTGCTTGCGGTATTCACATTTCTTTTTCTATTGGTCTTTGGGTAATGTTCATGGGATATTGATCGAAGGTTTTGCACAGGTCCCGGGCCAGAAATTTGTTGATGATTACGTTTTTGCGGGCTGTTTAAAAATGTAAATTCAAATGCGAGTTTATCCGGTGTCGTATAAGTTTTGGCGCAATTTTGTTCCAATGTGCCCAAATCATTTTCTCCAGACCATTCTTCATGCATACTGCCAGTAAATGTCAATGCCACAAATCTCAACAAATAACCCTGATTGGGCTTTAAACCATCAATTGTAAATTCATCTTTTTTATCAACCATTACAGTTTTGACAAAAGAATGATTGACAGAAAAAATATCAATAACCACCATCTGGCCATCAGCGTTTATTACCTGACCAGATAATTGATTGTTTACACTTTTGGTTAGGTTAAAAACAACTGTGTCTCCTGGTTTTTTGCCGGTTTGTGCCATGGGTGGAAAGCCATTGGCATATGCTGTCACGACAAAGTCAGTGATTAGATTTCCCATACGATCCAAAGGTTTTAGACCTGTAATTGAAAATTTTCCCTGATTATCAGTGTTGACAACACCTTTATAATCTGCCAGTGCCCGATTGGCCTGAGAATATATTTCAATGCTCGCATTTTCAATGGGTTTGCCAGTAATCAATGAACGAACGATGCCTGAAATATGTCCAGATGAATCCATTTGAATCTGCATGTTTCGTATGGGAGTCTGATCTGTTTCTTTCTTGTCGAGATATCCTTTTGCTTTGACAGTAATGACATAATCTGATGCCATTGGCACATGAACGATTTCAAATTTCCCATTGGCTTTGCTTGTGGTTTCTCCAGCAAATTTTTTGGATTGTGACCAGATTGAAATCAGCGCATGATCCACAGCGGATTCCAAATTGTCAACGATTTTTCCAGAAACAGTATAGCCAGATGACAACATAACATCTGCTACGTGATCATTATTCAAATATATTTCACGCGTTTCAATGGCCCAGTCTTTATTTTTGGGAGGCGTAATCTCCAGTTTGTACGATTGATTGGGTGTCAGAAGATTAATCACATACTGCCCCTTTCTGTCAGTAATTGTCCAGGCAGGGCGTTTATTATGGTTGACATATTTCATTTTCACAATGGCTTTGTGAACCGGTTTTCCTGATGGGTCTCGAATAATCCCAGAAATGCTGACACCTTGCTTATGACGCAGTATAAAATTGGTATTCTCTGATGGCACAGTAATGAGCATTTGCTGTGCTGTCTCATAGGGCATATTCCAGGAAGGCTCTACTGTAACAACATAATCATGCCATTGGGGAAGATCAGAAATGATATAGCTGCCATTTTCATCAGAAAATGCCCCACCGCCAACCTTTTGACTATCTGACCAGGCGCTCACCCATGCACCTTCAATACGTTGTCCGGTATGCGTTTGAATTACACCAGCCAAATGATCGCCTGTGACAAGCACCATGTCAATGTTTTCAAGATCGTCATCTCGGGTAGATAACGATTGACTTCGAGACAATTGCCGAACAGCCCCCAAACGATTGTAATAATACATGCCATTTTTGTTTGTGGTGACTTTGATACGATAATCATCCGCTTCAAATAAACCATCCACAACATATTGTCCATACATGTTGGTTTGGGTTACTTTTTGGGTTTGCGTACTTTGGGACCAGATTTCCACCTGAACACGCATGAAGGCGCCATCATTGTTTGTAATAGTGCCGGCAATACGAAAACCATTATCAAGCATAAAATCTGCACGTCCGGGGGTTGCAACAGGTTTTGCCAGATCAATAGACCGGGTACCCGCTTCTGATTCATCCCAATAACTATTTTGATAGGCAGTGGATTGCAGATACACAATGTAATCTGTTGCTGGCAATAAGCCTGTTATGGTGTAATCCTCTTGAAGCGATGATGAAAGTTGAAATTGTGTAAAACCATATCCGCCGGTTGATGTTGATCTCGCTTCAATACGAACAATTGTTTCAGAAGATGGTGTCTGTTCCAATGTCAGTTGTCCTGAAATATGGCTTAGATTTCGTGTCAATACAAAGTCGATCTGATACACATCCCGGGTTGACAGATCAATAAAGGCTGCATCATCCTGTCTGTTTGTATCAGGATAGTACTGATCCGCATATTCTTCAGACTGAACAAAAACAATATAATCCGCAGCCGGTGGTAAATTATTAACAGAATAAGCAATGCTATCGCCTGTGCCGGCCAATGTCTGAACATGATAGATATTTCGAGTTTCAGACCAAACAATCAGGTCAATTTGCGTGCCTTTTTCAAGCTGATCCACATTGCCATGAATACTCATGCGCGGTTCAGGGGTCATCGGTATGCTCAGGATTTGGTCATCAGTGATAAACAGCAGATCCTGGTATGCAAGATATGTTTTGGCTGAAACAGAAAAATCATATGTTCCTGGCAAAATCCCTGTAATGCTAAAATTGATATCCTGTGTATTGTCGGTTGTGGTTTTCCAGATCCCTTGATTGGACTTGAACTGAATGATAGCATCTGCAACAGAAAGACCTTGATCATCAATGACCCGACCGGTAATAGTCAGGCCCTGTTTAACAGTCAGAAATCGATCGGTCGCAGTGGATTCGTCATCAGCAACAACCCCATCAGCAAGTAACGTATCAAAAACAGTGTCATTGTCGGGTCGTCCATCCATGTTGTCAGCGTAGTATGCGGGTAAATAACCTTCAGTGACAACCGATATAATATAATCGGAAATATTGATATCCAGACCAAAAAACTGAAAAAAGCCTGCGCTATCTGTCTCAATGGTCTGAATGGTTCCCAGGGTTTTAGATTCAATTACAACAGTGGAACTTGTTGAAGCCTGCCCAAAAATCTCATCATAAACATAACCTTGAATGACTGGTCCTTTATCGATGATAAACTCAAGATTACTCACATCCCCATGCTGCAAATTTATTAATTCTGCCATATCAGGACATGTCTGTTGATTGTAATACTGAATGGCAGATGATTCAGTTTTCATGGAGACAATATAATCTGAGGCCACTGGAAGATCCAGCGTAAACTTGCCTTCACGATGACTCAAAGTTGTATAGGATTGACCTGTTGGATCAGATAAAGACCATGCCTGAATGTTTGCCCCTAAAACAGGATCTCCAAGTGTTGTTAAAACTGATCCAGAAATACTTCCCAGAGTAATCAATTTAAAATCAATATCTGATCGACCTGTGCTGACACGGGTTGCTTTTGCTTGATCTATTACATGACTATAAATTTGATACATATAATTTGAAGGTGGAATAACCACAATGTAGCCTTTTTGCGGAGCATTTTCAGACAAGACAGTTTTAAGGCCTGTAATTGTGTATCGACCACTGTTATCTGAAATGGCACTGCCCCCCACGTTTAAAAGATCAGACCATGCATTGACTTGAACCTGTGGCATAATTTCGCCCATGTCGCTCCTCACAGTGCCAGAAATATATGCGCCCTGAATAGGATTTACAATAATGTCGATATTGCGAACCCCACTCACTGTTAGTGTTATTGGAGTTGCCTGGCTTGCAACAAATACGCTCTGAGTGGGATGATCCACACCCACAATGCCACCATCCTGCATGGCAAAAAAGAACTGCTTATCCAAAGCATACACTGAGACCCGATAATCTGATGATTCTTCCAATCCTGTAAAGGTATAAGTGCCATTGCTCTGCGTTGTTTGACTTCTGGAAACACCAAGCATTTCAGAAAACAGATCGACCTGTACGTTAGATAATGGGGTTTCACCATTGGTGACAGTGCCGCTGATCCAGGCTCGTGGTGCAGATTGCATTGAAAAAACAATTCGCTGATCTGGAATACCAGTTGCAACATAGGTGGCTTCATAAGCGTATTTCTTTTGATTGTAAAATTGGTAGACATAGTTTGAGTCTGGCGGCCATGCGCTGAGAATATATCTGGATGATGGTTTTAGATTATTGATTGTATAAAACCCCTGCGGATCTGTTAAAACACTTGCGATATATTCATCCATGAGGCTGACATCAATACGACAATTGGCAATTCCTAAACCCAAGTCCGCCGATTGAACCCAACCTGAAATACGATGCCCACTTGTTTGAATGAAGTTTGCATAGCTTTGCTGAACTGTTTCGGTCAATCTTGATGCTGACAGTGTCACTGTATATTGCCCAATTGTTTGATACACATGGGTGGGTTGAAAATCATAACTGATCGTACCATCGCCAAAATCCCATTGCCAGTTTTCAATCTCACCTTTAATGTCCGGATAAAAGGTCACATAATAGGGAATAACACCCTGTTGACCTGATGAAGAAAAATCCACAGAAAGCGGCTCCAGCGCAACATGGATACAGGCTTTTTGGGAATATTGATTACTTCCACCTGAATTCATAACAGTTAGAGTAACAGAATATGTTCCGGCAGATCGATACACATGCATGGGATTTTGTGTGATACTGGTTGAACCATCACCAAAATCCCACAACCAGGTTTCTGGAAAAATGGATGTATCCAGAAATTTCACATTTAGGGGTACAATGCCACTGCCATTCTCAATTTCAAATGAAGCAACAGGATCTGTCATATCTTGCACAATTATTATTGCATTGGACTGTGAAACAAGACCTTCAGGGTCAGAAACAGTTAATGTGATCGGAATCTGCATCCCTGCATTTTCAACATCAGGCGCAATAATGATGGACGTTACTGCAAAAGGATCACTGATAGATATGGAATGATCTGGTATGATCCAAAAATAAGTTAAAACATCATTGTCAATATCATAAGATTGACTGGCATCCAGTATTAATTCGCGTCTTTCAGTAACTGTGTAAAAAGCTGCTGTTTTGGCAGTGGGCGCATCATTGATGGCCTTGATATAAATCAGATAATCGAAAACCTCTTGATTCAATTCATACTGAAATTGATCCAGGCCATTGGCATTTGGATCTGGTACAAAATAGATATCTGATGCAAAATTATTTAATATGCCCTTTTGTGGATCAGTTAAAATGCTTGCTTTTGTTGGAAGAATTAGACGTTGGGTGGTATCTTCGTTAACAATGGCATCCACAATGGGCAATCCAACAAAAAAATCCACTGTTGCAGTGCACTCTTTTCTACCATCAAAAGCATGATAAATTAAAGAATCCTTGCCAATAAAGTCATTTGGCGGCAAATAGGTTGCAGACAAATCGTCAAGAATAAGATGGCCTTTGAAAGAAGACATTTCCCATGAAATATGAAGGGGATCATTATCTGGATCTGATACTGCCAAATAAAAATTAACTGATGCATTTTGAGCTGTTTGAATGCTTTGATTTTCTGCAACCGGCCCGCGATTGGCAGGTCTAAAGGAAACAAAAATATCATGATCTGATGTGATATGATTCAACTCAAATCGATTATCTATAACTATTTGCGGTACAGAATCCAGAAAAAACTGGTCAACCAAATAATCAAAATCAGGTACAATATCAAATGCAATGAACCCTCCATGCGCAATGGATAAATCTCCTGAAGGTGTAATCTGACCATTTTCACCAAACAGAACAAAAATTGTATGTTTTGGAATTATCCAAATTGTAAGCATTGTCGTATCTGAAAGGCCGCCAACATCAGTTACTGTCAATGTCAGAAAAATAGTTTGTGGTGTTGCCAGTTCAGGTGGTGTCAGTGTTGGGGTAATGGCAGAGGGATTGTCCAACGAAATGCCTGGGAGATTGGGTAATGTCCAGTTGTAGGTCAAATCTTGCGATTCAACATCTGAAGATTGTGACGCATCCAAATGTATTAGATTATTATCGTATGCAGTCAATGGTGAAATTGCGATGGCTGTGGGCGGATCGTTTAATGGTGAGATATCGATTTCAAAGACTTTTGTTATACTTTCTGTATGGTCGGATATTAAAATTGCAAAACGATCATCACCAAAATAATTGGAAATAGGTATATATGTCATTGATGGCAATTGACCGGTCAAGTGGCCATGTTCTGGTTGAGACAATAATTCATATGATATGGGATCATCGTCTGGATCGTTTACGATTATCGAGAAATTGGCGGATTCATCTTCGGACAATTCAATAATTGTTGGTGATAACAGTTGTGGTGGATCGTTGATCGGCTTGATATAGATTTTAAAGATGTAAATCGTATCTTCCAATTCATATTGAAATTGATCCAGACCATAAGCATTTAAATTGGGTGTATATATCGACCCTGCAATATTTCCGAAGTGTGGAAGTGAAACAATATTTGCCCCTACTGGAATCGGAATTTCGATATTGTTGTCTTCAAGAACAATCGCATCCACAATGGGAATGCCAACAAAAATATCCACAGTGGCCATATTGCTTTCTAATTTGCCATCAGATACTTTGTATACAAAAGCATCTCTGTCATAAAAATCTGCTGGTGGTGTATAGGTTACAGTCAGGCCTTCTATGGAGAGTTGTCCTTTTAGCAAATATGTATCTAAAATAATATCAAGGGAATCCATGTCTGGATCTGATGCGAGCAACTGAAACTGAATCGATTCATTGAGCTGTATTTGAATGTGTTGATTTTCAGCAATTGGCGCCTGATTGGCACGGGCAAAGGTCACAAAAATGTCATGATCTTCTTTGATGTTGTTCAGTTCAAATCGATTATCTGATAATGGTTGGGAAATATAATCTAAAATAAACTGATGCACCCGATAATCAAGATCAGGTAATATTTCCAGTGTAATAGATTTTCCATGATAGACCTGTATGTCTCCTGAAGGTGTTATTTGACCATTATCGCCCGCCTGAACATAAATTGTATGAGATGGAATAACAAAAAGTTCGACTGTGCTTGTATCAGACAAACCACCATCATCGGTAACAGTGATTGTAAGAAGAATAGTTTGCGGCAATGCCAGTTTCGGTGGTGTCAAATGAGGAGTAATGGCAGCAGGATTATCCAATGCAATGCCTGGGAAATCGGGTAATATCCAGTTGCAGGACAAATCTTGAGATTCAATATCTGAGGATTGTGATGCATCCAACAGTAATGGTATACCTTCGTATGCGGTCAATGGTGTAATTGCGATGGCTGTGGGAGGATCGTTTACTGGCAAGATATTGATATCAAATACCTTTGTTATACTTTCTGTTTGATCGGATATTAACAGAGAAAAATGATCATTACCAAAATAATTAGAAACAGGAACATATGTCATGGATGGCAATTGACCGGTCAACTGGCCATGTTCTGGTTGGGATAATAATTCATATGATAAGGGATCATCGTCTGGATCATTTACCATTATCGAGAAATTGGCGGATTCATCTTCTGATAGTTCAATAATCGTTGGTGATAAAAGTTGAGGCGGATCGTTGACCGGCTTGATAAATATTTTGAAAGTGTAAATCATACCATCTAATTCATATTCAAATTGATCCAAACCATTTGCATTTGTATTGGGCGTATAAATCGATTTTTGAAATGTTCCTATTTGTGGTGATGTAATTACAATAGCGTCTTCAGGAATCGCAATGTCTAAACGCGTATCTTCAAGAACAATTGTATCCACAATGGGAATGCCAACAAAAATATCCACAGTGGCCACATTGCTTTCTAATTTACCATCACTTACTTTGTATAAAAAAGAATCCCTGTCATAAAAGTCTGCTGGTGGTGTATACTTAGCTGTCAATCCTTCTATGTCGAGTTGTCCTTTTAGCAAATATGTATCCAAAATGATATCAAGGGTATCCATATCTGGATCTGATGCGGACAATTGAAACTGAATTGATTCATTGAGCGGTATTTGAATTTGTTGATTTTCAGCAATTGGTGTTTGATTGGCACGGGCAAAGGTCACAAAAATGTCATGATCTGTTGTAATGTTGTTCAGTTCAAATCGATTATCTGATAATGGTTGGAAAATATAATCTAAAATAAATTGATGCACCCGATAATCAGGATCAGGTAATACTGTCAGTGCAACAGATTCACCATGATATACCTGTATGTCTCCTGAGGGTGTTATTTGCCCATAATCGCCCGCCTGAACATAAATAGTATGAGCTGGAATGACAAACAGTTCGACTGTGCTTGTATCAGACAAACCACCATCATCGGTGACAGTTAATGTCAGAAAAATGGTTTGAGGCAATGCCAGTTCCGGTGGTGTCAAAGTCGGGGTAATGGCAAATGGGCTGTCCAATGCAATGCCCGGAAAATCGGGTAAGGTCCAGGTATGTCTCAAATTTATTGTTTCAATATCTGAAGATTGAGATGCATCCAAAGTTACCGGCTGGCCCTCATATACAGTATAGGGTGAAATTGCATTGGCTAAGGGAGGATCGTTTATTGGCAAGATATTGATATCAAATACCTTTGTTATACTTTCTGTTTGGTCAGATATTAAAAGTGAAAAATGATCATTACCAAAATAATTCGTAATAGGTGTATATGTCATGAATGGCAATTGACCGGTTAATTGGCCATGCTCTGGCTGTGACAATAATTCATATGATATGGGATCATTGTCTGGATCGTTGACCACAATCGTAAAACAGGTTGTTTCATCTTCATTCAGGTGGATGGTCGTTGGTGAGATCAACTGAGGCACGTCATTAACAGGTGTAATTGTAATAGAAATTAATTCTGGTTCCGAACGATAGGATTCATCCTGTACTATAAAGTAAAAGGCGTCATGGCCAGTATAATGATCATCTGGCATATAGCGACATAGGCCGGTTGTATTATCCATCAACATTAAAATACCATGTTTGGCTGGCTGAACAATTTCATACATTTCGATCACAGAATCAGGATCAGTACCCGAGAGAAAAATAAATGAAGCATGATCTTCAACAATTGTAATCGCTTGACTGGTGGCAATGGGTGGATCGTTTATGCCTTCGATCTGAATCGTTACTTTGGCGGTATCAGTCACACCAATGGTATTTTCTGCTGTAAACCAGAAAGTATCAATGCCAAAAAAATCAGGGTCGGGTGTGAAATAGCAGTCACCTTCTTCTTCATCAATGAGGATTAATTGCCCATGTTCCGGTTCAATGCTGATTTCATAAAAGAAAGGTTCATGATCCGGATCAATGGCTGTCAGGAGTATAAACATGGACTCATCTTCCAAGCCATTGACAGTTTTTGTTTGTGCAATGGGATATTGGTTTGTATCATCCTTTTGTGTCAGGTTCAGATTATATCCTATGTGGTTTTTCCATATGGGCGGGTTTTCACTTGAGATAAATGAACCTGTATTTCCAGCAGGTGTCGTAAAAAATGCCTGGGAATCAATTTCCATTTGAGTCTGGTGATTTTTAATTCGAAATGAGAGAATATCACCATCATTGGCCCCTTCATCTATTTGTGTGTCTGGATTATCTCCATATATGTGAAGCATCCCATACTGCCCAGTTGTTTTTATCCGAAAGGATCCACATAAAACGCCATCAGGATCAAAAACACCGATTTCAGTTCCAGGCATCGCCGGGCCATCAATGAGGGTTATTTGCCCAATGTATGTACACACCAGTGGTGATAATTCTTGCACCTGATAATATGGCTGCGTATCAACAAAAATGGCAAATCCTTTTTCAGCCTGCCATATGGGAGGAATTAATCCCGGCGAAAAAAATTGACTGTCAGGTGTTATGGATGACACCAATAGATGATCATGAGCATATTCTTTGGCCGCACTATGATCCCATAAGTGAATGAATAGTTCATCATTTGGCAAAGCACCCTCATCCAACTGCGTGAATCCAACATCTCCATATACATGTACAATGATCGTTTCATTCTGTTGCTCAACCTGATACAGACCGCAAATATTACCTTGCGGGTCAAAGAAAGCGATTTCATCATTTAGATCTGCGGGTACACCATTTACTGACAGATGAATATAATAATCACATGAAACTGGTGTTGTCACTGGGGCAGAAAAATAACTGGACTGGGCATTTATGGGTAATATGATAAAAACCAAACATCCCATTATAAACATAAATAGAACATTTTTCACGATAACAATCTCCTCGTATTATTTGGATAAATATTGCAATAAAGAAATAACATCGATAATATTCAAGATACCATCCTTGTTAATATCATTCACTCTGTTATGTGCTGAAATATTGAGTACATAACGTGCATTTTGTTGAAAGATCGGCGGCACTGATGAAGGATGTGCTGTTCCTTGCAATTCTCCAGGACTGAGAACAACTTGTTTTTTCTGATAAAGTTGTTTGGAAGTATTATCCCAAACCATCACAGAAAGGGTTGCATTGGCAGATGCATATACGTGCAAAAAACCATAGTTACCATCAGTTCTTTTAACAATATACTTGCCACAAATATTGCCAGAAGCATCCCAAAAAGCGATTTCATCACCTGGATTTGCGGGCTGATCGTTGATTGTGATTTTGCCTAAAAAATCGCATACCAGCGGTGTGGGAGAAGGGGTTGGAAAATAGTCTGCCAGGGCAGATGCATGAAAAAGAATACCGATGACAAGGTATGATATAATGATGTGATATATGCAAATCGGTATCGGTTTATTCATTGATTTCATTATAGCGCCTCATGTTGATTGTTTTCATAGGTGGGCATATCCAACTGTCCAAAAAATCGGACGACATCATTTGCGAATGATTTTAATCTGGCCAGTCAAGGGGCGCATTTCATAAAAGGGGGTATTTTATTTGCCCTGAAAGGACGTTACATACCTGCCCAGGGTAATGCCGGCGTTGCCCTGGGCTGGTATATTATACCCTTTCGGGGCTAAGAAAAGACTCCCTTTTATTGGAATGCGCCTCCAGACAAGTCATACCCGTCCGACTTGTCAGAATAATTCAAATATTGATATTTCAGAGCTTTCCTGAGTATATGACAACCTAAAATTAGCTATACTGCAAAAGTTTTATATTAACTGAATTAAGTATAACAGAAATGGAATTTTTTGTCGAAACTAAAAATAAAATTGTAGTACTTCATATGTTTATCCAATAAAGAATTCTGCTTCATCAAACTGGTAAGTAAGCGGCCATAAGTTTTCGGGTAGAAAAAAGTTCGTCCAACTAAAAATGTTCGTCCGCCTGGGGTTGAAACCCCAGGCTATTATCTGTCGTCCCTAAAGGGACTTAAAGTGTTCTATTTAAAAGATCTGTTATAATCGAACGAAATGTGCATCTAACAAGACACTATAAGTCCCGATAGG
>Ga0272440_1001807_pt1 | contig 17166 bp, 16 predicted proteins | sample SSMMMBAug17_FD_192440 | JGI IMG/M metagenome (GOLD analysis project Ga0272440, IMG submission 192440) | Marine sediment archaeal communities from Little Sippewissett salt marsh, Falmouth, MA, United States - SSM-MMB-Aug17 | ecosystem: Environmental > Aquatic > Marine > Wetlands > Sediment ... | reverse complement strand
GTGCAATTCCGCTTGCTAACGCGCGCGGCTCTGAAAATTTCGTTCAAGTGCAATTCCGCTTGCTAACGCGCGCGGCTCTGAAAATTTCGTTCAAGTGCAATTCCGCTTGCTAACGTGCGCGGCTCTGAAAATTTCGTTCAAGTGCAATTCCGCTTGCTAACGTGCGCGGCTCTGAAAATTTCGGCAGCTTTAAATCTGAGCCGCGCGCGTTAGCAAGCGGGACTGTACTTGAAGCAAATATCAAACAGGTTTTCCGAAGACGCACAAAAGTTAGGCTAATCTAAAATTTGCCCGAAGGGCACTATGTTCCCCCAACTTGTACATACGCCCCTCAATACCATTCATTTCAGGCATTCGAAGATCCAGTAAAACAATGTGGTCTTGATCATCGTTTCGTCCACATTGTAGGGGCGAACCTTATGTTCGCCCTCGAACAATTGTTCGCAAACGTTGTTAGTTCGAGGGCGAACATAAGGTTCGCCCCTACATTGTGATCACTGCAACGTTCCCATTTGGCCGAAACGATGATCAAGGCCAACAGTGTCAACATCTAGGCTGAGAATCATGTCAAGACCTTCACGACCATTATCAGCGTAAAGAGCAATAAAACAGCTGTCTTCAAGGTATCGTCCGATGCTTTTTCTGACGCTTTGATCATCATCAAATTAATTTTGAATCTCATGAGTGAAGGATCAATCCCCCCCCCAAAACGATATCTTTTTGGTAAAACACAGCAATTTGCCCGGGTGTTACAGCACTTTGCTTTGAATTAAAATATAAAATGGCTTGATTTGGTTGAATGGGCGCCAGTCTGGCCTGAACAGCCTTTGTTTTGTATCGAATACGCACATCAACATCAATTGGGAGTTTTGGCGGATCTATGATCCAGTTAATTTTATACACTAAACAACGATCTGATAATAAATCTTCCTTTTTTCCAACAATTAACGTATTATTGTGCTGTTCAAGTCTAACAACATAGTAGGGATAAGGGCCTGGACAGTTGATACCCCGACGCTGCCCAATGGTAAATTCATGCAATCCATTATGTTGACCAATTTTTTTTCCTGATATGGTTACTATGGGGCCGGCTTTTTTTTGAATACATCCTGTTCGAATTAAAAAATCTTGATATCGGTCTCGGATAAAACATACTTCCTGACTCTCTGACTGCACAATATGATCAAGCCCCATATCCATCGCATAATTAATAACATCCGCTTTGCTCCACTGACCCAATGGAAAGATTACATTTGAAAGTTGCCTGGCAGATAGAAGCCCCAGAAAATATGATTGATCTTTCTTGGAATCAATACCTTTTTTTAATAAAACGTTCGTTTCTGAACGTTCAACCTGTGCATAATGGCCAGTGGCAATCCTCTCTGCACCCATTTTCATTGCATATGCACGCAAAAAACCAAATTTTATTTTCGCATTACACATGACACATGGATTGGGGGTTTGTCCACTGGCATAGGTAGAGACAAAATAATCAACAACCTGAGATTGGAAATGAGCGTGCATATCCACCTTAATCAGTTTAATATCCAGCTTTTTAAATTGTTCAGAAAGGATGTTTTCGTGATGATTGACAGTTTCATATCCTGTCAAAAAGTGAAGGGCAAAAATATTATGGCGGGCAGATTTGAGTAAATGAGCAGTCACCATTGAGTCCACACCACCACTCACAGCCACCGCTATTTTCATCGTTACTCTCCAAAGAAAACAGTTTTCGTGGGCCGAATATACATGGCTCGTGCAGGGCAGACACGCACACAAAGTTCGCAAAGACTGCATTTTTTTCGATCAAATTCTACATACATTTCAGGACGACGAATAGACAAGGCATCAGTAGGACATACTGCGGTGCATGCGCCACAATGCAAACAGATATCTTCATGTCGTTTGATCACCCCGCCAGCACTTTTAACTTTTACACCATTATCTTTCAGGTATTGAATGCCTTTTTTGCAATTTTTTTGATTCCCCAGCAATTCAATGACCATCTTACCTTCTTTACGTGGCAAGATTTCTGCATTTAAAATATTAAATGATAAATCAAACTGTTTGACCAGGTTGCAGACCAGAGGTTTATTGGCCTTGTTTTTTGGAAAATTTAAAAAAACAATTTTTGAATACATGCTTTACCTTTAAATTTTTTTGGCCTGGGCAATCAATCTTAAGCCTTCAAGCGTCAAGTCTGTCTCCACATGTTCAATACATTCGGAAACATTGGCCATTAAAGGTGCCAGGCCACCAGTGGCAATAATTGTTGATACGATGCCCATTTCAACAGAAATACGCTTGACAATACCATCAACTAAACCAGCATAGCCAAATATGATTCCTGATTGAATGCTCTCAGCCGTATCTTTACCGATTATATTCTTTGGGGGTTGATATAAATCGACACGTGGCAGTTTGGAAGCATTCATAAATAAGGCTTCTGATGCTATCATAATTCCAGGACTGATCGCACCGCCAATATACTCGCCTTTTGATGAAATACAATCAAATGTTGTGGCAGTGCCGAAATCTATGACAATCAGGTTGCCCCCATATTTATGATATGCTGCGATGGCATTAACCAGACGATCGGCGCCAACTTCATCAGGATTTTTTAGACAAATTGGCATGGATACATTGTGTGCATTTACCCAAAGCGGTTCATGGTTTAAATATTTTCTACAAAATGCATCCAAAATGCCCATCATTGGTGGAACCACGCATGATGCTATGGTATGATGAATATGATTTATCTCTACATTTCCAAATATGAATAAATTTCGAACCAAAATATGAAATTCATCTTCAGTTGTTTTATGTTCAGTTTTTACGCGCCATGAGTGAATTAATCGTTCATCCTGATATACACCCAATACTGTATTCGTATTTCCAATATCAATGACAAATAACATAATTATATCTCCGCCTAACCTGGGTTAAGAGTTCATTCATAACTAGTGAATTCACCAATTAGCATAAATTTCAAATCATCAAAAAAAAATCACCGCAAAGATTTATACAGTGTAATGGTAAATATTTCCGGTCGAACCCCAGTTAATGACACATTGCCAGGCACTTCAATTTTCACGCGTCTGGCATAAACACCAGGTTTTAGGCCTTGTAAATCAATATATACATTTATTGTTTCTGATTTCAGCTCCTGAAGCGCTTTGATACGACCTTCAAAGGTTAGATCAACTGTAGAAGGCCGGATTTTATATCTATATGGCGTATTTTTTCCACCAACACGAATATTTTTATACTCTCTAACTTCTATTTTTTCATTCAAGGTAACATCCACACGAACAATTCGTTTAGAGACATAAGGAACCAAAGATTCATCAATTATTAGCGGCAGTTCTTTTGAGAATGATTCATGAGCATCATCCAAAGACAATTCACGTGTATACAATTCTGTAACGTTCTTATCTTTGAGTATATTTTCCGGCCCATTAAATAGAATCACGCCTGGTTTAAGATAAATTTCTGAAAGAACACATGTTGTTGTAGGAGTTCCTGAAACTGAAAGGCGAACCGGTATTTCTTTTTCAATAATCCGCTCAATTTGAAATGAAAGGTTTTGAGGTTCAATTTGGAGAATTTCAATTTCTTCTGGAAATGATAGTTTTTGTGGATCAATTTTCAAATTGACTGGGCCCATCTTTAAGTTAGAAAAATTGATAGGATATACAATTTCATGAGCAAGAAGCGGCTCTACGAGATATTTATATCCCTTGATTTGTATTGAAATATTTTTTATCACTTCACTCATGAGAGTAATATCATCAGGCTTTTCATTCCAATCCAGTTTAATTGAAACTTGAGCTGTAATCGGTTGATATCTCAGTCTATAATAAAAAACCATGACGCCGATTACAATGCAAACACATCCAATAATCCAGAGGGTCAATCTATTTTGTTTTTTTATCATTTTTTGTCGCTTCTTACCTGACAGTTTGACGCATGCTCATCCGTCAGAGATGTTAATAGGGTTAAGGTTATCTTAGTTTGATACACATTATGCACACGAACAATATGAACCCCCGCTATGGCGGATACAGTAATAGTTACCATTGTACCGCATTCAATGGCTTCAGAATAATCCAAAAAATCAGGTTGAATATCCAGTGCCTTTTGAATAAAAGATTTTCGTGATGTACCGATCAATAATGGCACATTCAGTTGATGAAAATGCTTAAGTTTTCGAATAATTTTGAAGTTATCATTCACAGTTTTGCCAAACCCAATACCAGGATCCACAATAAGATATTCTTTGGGGATTCCAGCTTCAATCGCTTTGTTAATTTTCACATGTAAAGCATCATATATCTCTTCAATGATATCTTCATACTTGGGTGAAACCTGCATGGTTTGTGGCGTACCCTGCATATGCATTAATATAAGCGGCACCTCGGCCTTTTTGACAACTTGTGGCATATCTGGATCATGTAATGCACTTATATCATTAACAATAGAAGCTCCTGCCTTAATAGCAGCTTCCGCAACTTCTGCTTTTGATGTATCAATAGAAATGGGTACAGTCAGTTTTTTTGACAATGCTGAAATAACCGGAACCACACGATTAATCTCATTAGCCGCTGGAACAGGCTCAGAAAATGGTCGTGTTGATTCTCCACCAATATCAATAATATCAGCTCCCTGTTCAACCATCTGAATCCCATGGGCTATGGCTTTATCTTTATCAAAAAAATGACCGCCATCAGAGAACGAATCAGGAGTGACATTGAGAATTCCCATAATCAATGGTGGAAATCCGAGCTTTAAATGAAAATTATGCCATTTTAAATCGTATGTTTTCATAACATTCTTTCTTAGGATGACTTCTTCTTATCGTTGTCGAACTTTTCAATATCACTATCTTGTTTCTCTTTCTCGTCAGATGCGTCTTTATTATCATTCGATTGTGCAATATCCTTTTTTGGTTTCTCTTTCTCATCAGATAATTCTATTTCACTGTCTATCTTATCATGGAAACGTTCAGGGCTTTTTGGAGAGGGAAGCTCTATACCTGGACGCATTTCAAATATTAAGGCATCTAATTCATCTCCCAATACAGTTTCTTTTTTCAATAACAACTCAGAGAGTTTATGTAAGATATCCATATTCTCTTTCAATATTTCGACCCCTTTATCATAGCTTTTGCGAATGATATCTCTAATTTCAGAATCAATTTCCTGTGCTGTTTTTTCTGAATAATCATTGCCTTGAGAAAAATCATGGCCATACATATAAGCGTCTTCTTGTGAATCATATGAAAGCGGCCCTAATTTGTCACTCATACCCCAGGAGCGCACCATCTTGGATGCCAGTTCTGTTGCTTTTTTGATATCATTGGAAGCGCCAGTACTGATTCTTTTGAATACAAGATCTTCAGCAATTCGTCCACCAAAGGCCACAGACAATTCAGACTCCAGTTGGTCTTTATACTTAAAATCTCTTTCCTCAGGTAAAAACCATGTAACCCCAGCAGCACGGCCTCTGGGAATAATTGTAATTTTATTGACCGCTTCAGTTTCCGGTAAAAATCGGGCGACAAGTGCGTGTCCCCCTTCATGATATGCTGTTGTTTTTTTGTCTTCATCCGAAATCACTTTTGATTTTCGTTCAAGGCCCATGTAAACCTTGTCTTTGGCATCCTCAAAATCATTCATATCAAGCCGGTCTTTATTGCGCTTGGCGGATAAGAGCGCTGCTTCATTCACAAGATTTTCAAGATCTGCACCTGAAAAACCCGGGGTCCCTTTTGCCAAAACATTGGTATTTACATTTTTTGAAAGGGGGGTTCGTTTCATATGAACTTTAAGAATTTTTTCTCTGCCCCGAATATCGGGTAAAGAGACAGCCACCTGACGATCAAAACGACCTGGTCTTAACAAAGCAGGATCCAGAACATCTGGTCGGTTTGTGGCAGATATTAAAATGACCCCTTCGTTAGATTCAAATCCATCCATTTCAACAAGTAATTGATTCAATGTTTGTTCTCTTTCATCATGGCCGCCCCCAAGACTCCCGCCTCGATGCCGCCCCACAGCATCAATTTCATCAATAAAAATAATACAGGGTGCATTTCGTTTTCCTTGAATAAACAAATCTCTTACGCGCGAAGCACCAACCCCAACAAACATTTCCACAAAATCAGATCCACTGATACTAAAAAAAGGTACACCGGCTTCACCAGCAATGGCTTTGGAGAGGAGTGTTTTTCCAGTTCCGGGTGGGCCTGTCAATAAGACCCCTTTGGGAATTCGTCCCCCCAAACGTGTATACTTTTTGGGATCTTTTAAAAAATCAACGATTTCTTCAAGTTCTTCTTTGGCTTCTTCTATTCCAGCCACATCAGCAAATGTAACTTTGTCTTGATGCGATGACAACAAACGCGCGCGACTTTTTCCAAAGGACAAGGCTTTACCGCCACCCATTTGCATCTGCCGCATAAAAAATACCCATACGCCAATCAAGACAAGCATGGGAAGCCATGATAATAAAATAGAAACATACTGTTGATTTTCACTCGGTGGCTGAACATCCATTGATATTTTATGCTTTTTTAACATGTTAATTATATCAGGGTCTTGAGGCATAAAAATTTTAAAACGACTTCCCTTAACATGCGTTACATAAAGATATTTATCTTGAATTAAAACATTCTCTATTTCTTTATTCTCAATCATTTTCAAAAATTGAGAATATGTTATTTGAGGTTTTGGTTTAAGGGGTTGTTGATGAGACAAATTGTAAAGCATGACCATAACCAATGCAATGATCAGCCACAATGCCAGATTCTTATAAAATGGATTCAAGGCAATACCTCCTAAAAAAACATTAATCAATTGTGCATCTGCATTCAAGCATACGTCTTGTTGACCGGCCAATTGATGCAGCCTGCGATATGCGATAACCGATTACCCAAATAATTCTATCTTGACTCAACAGCACGGCTGTTTGAGAACGTTTGAAACGGGGTACTTTATTATTAATAAAAAATTTTTTAATTTTTTGATGTCCATTCATACCAAATGGTTGAAAACGATCTCCTGCTTCAATATTTCGAACAATCAGTGGAAATAATACCACATCAGCATCAAAAAAAACATGATTATCGTTTAAATCATAATTTTCTCTTATTACAAAATTTTCCGCCAATAAGTCAAGTTGTAGAATCATATTACATTCAGGAATTGTAATTTTACCTGGTTTATTTATGATATAGCGAAATTTATTGGCAGATTTTTTTTTCAGTGTACCTGTTATTTTTATCTCATTGTTCGTGATTTTTACAAAAATATTGTCTGGAAGATTCATTTCCCTGGGTTTGTCTGACATCAATAACCAGTTTGAAAGCGTTTGAATGTGCTCATGTGATATACGTCGCAGATTTCCCTTGAATCGGCATATTGCTTTCCGGAGCATACTACGCACAACTGATAAATGGTGTTGACGGACCTTTTGCGTATTCAGGATGATTTGCTCCTTATCCATATAAATGACAGATTCCAAAAAGTTTTGTTCAGCAACAAAATCTTGCCAATGGGTATCAACACGCTGAATATCAGCCAGTCGATTTAAGGATGCTTTTATGTTTGGATTATAGGATTGCAATATGGGTATTAGATGATGTCTGATGCGATTACGTAACAAATCTATGTTTTCATTTGTTTCATCAATCATCCATTCTTGATTGATACTTTTTAAAAATGATACTATTTCAGTACGATATACAAAAATTAAGGGGCGAATAACCTGAATGGTTTGTGTCTCTGAAAAATTGCGTCTGGGAACAATGCCAGTCAACCCCTTTGGACCAGTTCCACGTAAAATATTCATTAATAATTGTTCTGCATTATCATCAGCATGATGTCCAAATGCGATGGCATGATAACCATATTTCGAACATAGATCTGATAAGGTACGATATCGAAGGTTACGCGCGGCTTCTTCAAGACAACAACGATGTGTTTTTTGATAAATAGACACATTCACCTTTTCTAAATGGAAGGGTAAACGCGCATTTTGAGCCATTTTATAAACAAAATCGGCATCACGATCCGCATTTTTGCCGCGAAGTCCATGATGTACATGTGCGACAGCCAGTTGAAAATTCAATCTTTCCATTAAATAGTGACAGACCCTGAATAGGCTTACTGAATCCGGTCCACCTGAAACAGCGCATAAAACAGTTTGTCCGGACTGAATCATCTGAAAATCCTGACAGGTCTGTTCAACTTTTTTTAGAAACATATTCGTTGGTTCAGGAAACTTCATAAAGGTGATCTATCATTACTAAACAATTGGCTGCAAGCTTTTTTAATTATTTTTTATTTTAAACTTGATAAATTCATTTAGATTAAATATACTGTTGCAATGGTTGTGCTAAGCGGGGAGTTAGCGGTGCCCTGTACCCGAAAACCGCTTATGCGGGGCTGAATTCTTTCTTTAGGGCTCAATTTGGAACTGCCCAACGCTTCGATCGGTCGCCGCGCAACAGACGGTCGCGAACCTCGTCAGGTCCGGAAGGAAGCAGCGATAAGCGATTCAGGCTGTGTCGCGGATCGATCCCGATTAATAAGTGGAAGGTGTTTACAAAGAGGGTTCGACAGAAAGTGCACAACCATTTCCTCAAAATACTATCCTATTTTTCTATTCCATGCCTTGACATTACCCTAGAGCGTCTTATTTTTTTTTCAAACAACAGATGAAGGATATTCAAAAAATTTAGCTTTTCATATGAATAAATTTGAATGTCCTATAAATTGAATCCATGAACATATGTACATATCGTTGATATGTTACAAAACATGTGGGAAAGGGTGAAGAAATTGAGTTCACAAAAAAATGACGCAGTGCGTGTCACGCTATCATCAGACTCTAAAGAAAAGTCGGAACAAATGAAGCAAACGCAAGATCAGAACATTGATCAAACGATTGATTCTGAAATTGACGCCCTTGATGATTCCAACGAAAATATCGTTGAAGAATCACAAGTCGATAATCCTGAAGATACTGAGAAATTGAATATTGACACTGATGCCAAAGAGATTGATAATTCTGAAGATAAAGAAGAAGAATTAATTAACGATGAGAAGGATGAAATAAAAAAAGAATCACCAGAAGAAATACAGATAAAGACAACTCAAGAAAATAAGGATCTTCAGGATCGATTGCTAAGATTATCCGCCGAATTTGAAAATTTTAAAAAACGTAATCGTCGGGAAATGACAGAATTTAAAAAGTTTGCATCAGAAGTATTAATTAAAGACCTTCTTCCAGTTCTTGATAATCTTGATCGGGCACTGGAAACCACGAGCGCTGATGAAGCATGCAAAGCTATTAATGAAGGCGTTTCCATGACACGTGATGAAATGCTAAAAGTTTTCAAAAAGTATAGCGTTGAGCCAATCGAAGCCCTTGAAAAGGAGTTTGATCCAGCATTTCATCAGGCTGTCGGACAAGAGGAAAATTCTGATCATCCTAAAAATGTGGTTTTAAAAGAATTCCAGAAAGGTTACACCATTCATGGACGCCTGTTACGACCATCAATGGTAATTGTTTCAAATTAAGGCATCAATATTTAACAAATAGCAGCCAGGCAAAATAATCAGAAATATTCAAATGAAAAAATCATATCGATTATTGCCTGATCAACCCTGCTGCTACAATTAATAAAAATTTAAAAAAAAGAACATTTGTAATTTAAGGAGGATAAAATGGGCAAGGTAATAGGAATTGACCTGGGGACGACTAATTCCTGTGTTGCAATCATGGAGGCAGGCGACCCAAAAGTCATAACAAATGCTGAGGGCGGTAGAACAACGCCTTCAATTGTTGCTTTATCAAGCAGCGGGGAAAGATTGGTCGGTCAGGTGGCAAAACGACAGGCGATTACCAATCCGGAAAATACTGTTTTTGGTGTCAAACGTCTCATTGGTCGAAAATTTAGTTCGCCAGAAGTTCAACAAGATATCAAGCGTTTGCCTTATATTATTGACAAGGCAAATAATGGTGATGTTCGAATTAAAATGCAGGACAAACAACATAGCCCTGCTGAAATTTCATCATTTGTACTTTCCAACATCAAAAAGACTGCTGAAGATTATCTTGGAGAAAAACTGACTGATGCAGTTATTACAGTTCCAGCTTATTTTAATGATAGCCAACGTCAGGCAACAAAAGATGCTGGAAAGATTGCAGGTTTAAATGTGTTGCGCATTATCAACGAACCAACTGCAGCATCCCTGGCTTATGGTATGGACAAAAAAAGTGAAGAAAAAATCGCTGTATTTGATTTGGGTGGTGGTACTTTTGATGTCTCTATCCTGGAAATTGGTGAGGGTGTTTTTGAAGTAAAATCCACAAATGGTGATACACATCTTGGTGGAGAAGACTTTGATTTACGATTGATTGATTATCTGGCTGATGAATTTCGCAAAGACCAGAGCATTGATCTACGCTCAGATAAAATGGCACTTCAACGCCTGAAGGAAGCAGCGGAAAAAGCAAAGATGGAATTATCTTCATCAGTTGAAACTGATGTCAATCTACCATTTATTACTGCGGATGCCAGTGGTCCAAAACATTTGAATATTAAATTATCTCGATCCAAACTTGAGGCACTCTGTTCGGATTTATTGGATAACCTTGAAAGACCATGTAATACTGCCTTAAAAGATGCTGGTTTGTCTGCATCAGAAATCAATGAAGTTATCCTAGTAGGTGGTATGACTCGTATGCCAGCAGTCCAGGAACGTGTTAAACGTATTTTCAACAAAGAACCTCATCGTGGCGTCAATCCTGATGAAGTTGTCGCTCTGGGCGCGGCCATTCAAGGCGGTGTTCTAAAAGGTGATGTAAAAGATGTACTTCTGTTGGATGTTACCCCCTTATCTCTTGGAATTGAAACCCTGGGCGGCGTAATGACAAAATTGATTGAAAAAAATACAACAATTCCAACAAAGAAAAGTCAAATTTTTTCAACAGCAGCAGATAATCAACCCGCTGTATCCATTCATGTTCTTCAGGGCGAACGTGAAATGGCATCAAGCAACAAAACATTGGGTCGTTTTGAACTCGTTGGTATACCGCCAGCACCTCGCGGCGTTCCTCAAGTTGAAGTTGCATTTGATATTGATGCCAATGGTATTGTTCATGTATCTGCAAAAGATCTGGGAACAGGCAAGGAACAATCCATTAAAATTACAGCTTCAAGTGGACTCTCAAAGGAAGAAATTGATCGTGCGATTAAAGAAGCAGAATTACATGCTGATGAAGACAAGAAAAAGCGTGAACTTATTGATGCTCGAAATACAGCTGATTCTCTTATTTATCAAACAGAAAAATCTCTTAAGGAAATGGGAGATAAAATTGATGATGAAACCAAAAACAATATCGAAAGTGCCAAAGAAAGATTGAAAGGTGTATTGGACAGTGATAATCTTGATGAAATCAAGCGTTTAAGTGAAGAACTTACCAATTCGTCACATAAACTCGCTGAAGCAATGTATCAACAGGCTGCTCAGGCAGGCGCTGCTGATGCATCAGGTGGACCTGACATGGGAGCCGGCGCAGCAGGTGCCGGTGCTGGACCTCAGGCAGATCCGAATCAAAAACCGGGTTCTTCCAGCCCTGATGATGATGTTGTTGATGCTGATTATGAAGAAGTGAAAGATAAGTAAGACGTTTTGTCAGTCGTTCTATGAATAACCAAAAAACCCTGTAGCATTTCTGCTACAGGGTTTTTTATTTTTTTCTCGATAGTCCTGACCTTTTATTCTAATTTTTGAATATCCATAGATAAATCAACTGCTTTGGCTGAATGAGTTAACCCCCCTATGGAAATAATGTCAACTCCTGAGTCAGCCAGTTTTTCCACTTGATCAATCGTCACACCGCCTGAAACTTCCAATAACGCCTGACCATTTACAATTTTTACAGCCTGATAAGTGTCCTCAATTGACATATTATCCAGCATGATAATATCAGCCCTGGCAGACAAAGCCTCTTCAAGTTGCTTAAATGTTTCAACCTCAATTTCAATTTTACTTAAATGCGATATTTGTTTGCGGACACGTTCAATCGCTGGAATAACCCCCCCGCAAATATTGATATGATTATCTTTAATTAAAATGCCATCAAAAAGTCCCATACGATGATTCTTTGCACCCCCTGCAAGAACAGCCTTTTTTTCCAGAATCCGCCATCCAGGTGTTGTTTTTCGTGTATCAACAATAATTGGTTTGGAACGATCTCCTAATATTTTAACATAAGCCCTTGTTGTTGTTGCAATTCCTGATAATCGTTGAAGAAAATTTAATGCAATTCTTTCACCTTCAAGCAAAGATGACAGGGTGCTTTTAATTTCACATACAGGCTGGTTTGGAGATATGACATCACCTTCCCGGCATTTGGCCTCAAATTGGCAGTATTCATGCGCTAAGTAACTATAAACGGATGAAACCATATCCAAACCGGCAATTACCAGTTCCTGTTTTGCAAATATTTTGGCAATACCAAAATCATCAGGTTGAACAATTGCATTTGTTGTAATGTCTCCATTACCAATATCTTCTATCAAAGACAATTGAAGCAGTGATTGCGTTACAATTGATCTCATTTTTCATGTTCCTTTTTATCGTACTTTTATTCGATCTCTTTGACGCATTAATCAGACAAGTCAGACGTGTCCGACTTGTCTGAAGTGGGCAAATAATCTACGTTTCTGATCGTTTTACGCTTCCAATCCGGCTTCAACCAGCGTTTTTATCAAAGCACGATAATAGGGAAATCTGGGAAATTTGTTGACGCCAAAATTAAAGGTTTGAAAACTGACTGCCCAGTGATGAGCGCGCACTGCCCCCATTTCAATAATATTTTCCTGGGGCACATGAGGAAAAGAGGGTAAAAAACAATTTTCCAGAACCATTTGACCATCATTGTAGATTGAAACATCTCGTGAAGCCAGTGACTGTTTGTGCATTGTCCAGTCATCAAGATTGCGAAGAAAGTTTGTATTATAATCTGATTCTGGAATGAATGCACAAATAGAAAAATATTTGATATGATTCGGCACTTTGTCCATATACCATTTCATCCGCTCCAGACGTTCAGGGTGGGCCAATGACCGAACACCACCAACAAGATCAGCTCTTTCAACATCAGTTTTTAAACCCATAAGCAATCCCAGGGGATGAAACTTTTTACTGGCTTCCACATATTTTTGCATATTAACCAGTGCATCTTCCTTTAAAACTGCATCAGCAAGGTATGAGCCTCCGATATCACCATTGATAGATAAAAAAGATACTGTATTTTCAAGGATAAAATCATCCTTAAAATCACCACAATTCATGGATGCCAACAATTCAAGGCCTAAGGGTGTACCATAAGAGTAACCAATAAAGACAATTTTATAGCCCTCTTCCTTTATCAATTTTTGTAGTAATGATGATTGATGCAGCATTCTAAAAAGGGGTTCAAGAATAACTGATGTTGAGGCATTGGATCTGGGATAAGCAGCATAAACCAGCTTCATTCCACCCCCTTGATGAATATATGTTTCAACAGTTTTTGATTCATCATTGGGATCAAGGGCCATATGGACAAGATCAATTGGAGATTGCTTGAAACGATCCTGTGCAATAAAAGCTGGATATTTTAATGTATGGTGTGTAAATCCAGGCAGTAAGATCATGATAATTTTTTCATTTTCTAAATATTTGTCAACATCTAATTGATTATCGGACAGTCGGTCGATATATCGTTGAACTTCTGCAGGAATGGCCTCAACCTTATGATAGGATAAGTCCCTGTCTGATCCAGTTACTACAAGATCTTCCGGGCAAAATGGTTTCCACACATATTTAGCGATTTCTTCGGGCACATAATTTTCCTGATTCAATTCATACAAAAAATGTTGAAAAAAGCTCGTTTGCCATCTTCGTGAATTCATCACTTTATCGGTTTTGTTTTCTTGAGACATGTCGATGTAATCCTCCTTTTATTGGGATAAGTATTGGTGCTTATCCAGTTTATTTTTTTGCTTGGAATGCTCGAAAAATACGTTCTCCATTTTAGTTCCAAAATTTTTTTAATATTGGCGTCCAATTCTTTAGATCTTGAACCCCAGCCTGAAATGGGGAACCTATTTTTTGAGATTTCCTAAAATATCTGGTCAAAAATATTAAGTATCAAGACATGGATTGGCTTTGATTTGATTAAAAATGAAATACAATCAAAATCTATATAAATTGGATACATTCAAAATTATAGTATGTCAAGTTTTTTGAATACGAATAAATTGAGAATCAAGTAAGCAATCAAAATTATTCGGGTAAAATAGCATCTGCCTTGAGTATTGAAGTCAAAATCTTTTGATTTGGGCGTCTCTCCCACCTATTAAGATGTGGACTTCAGCCGATCCAAATGATGAACTTACTTGCATAGATTTATTAAGGAAATCTCGGAAAATAAGTTCCCCATTTGCGTCAGTCGGACTGACCTAAATGGGGAACTTATTTTCAGAGCATTCTTTAGCATTTATGTTTAAAACCAATTATTGACCACCCATACACGTGTTTGTAAGGTAAATATTTCTTTTTTCTTCGTTAAGGGATTCACTTGCTTTGATTGAGCAGATATCGATAATCCCACAGATCCAATAGCTTTTAATGGTAATGGGGGATCTGGCATCAATTGATCTGAAAGATCATAGTAACAAAAATTCAATGATACAATATTCTCGACCACTGGCTGTGGTCGTCGACTTTTTCCAGTACAACGCCCAAGTTTGAATAAACCTTCACTCTGAGGATACAAAAAATAGATGACAGTTTCATTTTTCATAGATGCTTTGCCATCCCAGGGATATTCGAGATCAGCAGTCATATGAATTGAATTTGCATCAGTATCATGCCTGTCTTTTTTATCTGTTTCGTTAACAAATCCAACATTTCCCTTTTTTAAGGGATCACATCCACACAGGCTTATATCTTTAGATATTATTGAGATTGCTGATTTTAAATCCTGAAATAATTCTGCCTTTTGTGATTCAGCACAATATTGACCGACTGAGATTTGATAATATTTATAGCCTGATATGACAATAATAAACAAAAGACTGGTATATATTACAGCTTCCAAGATGGTCAGGCCATTTTGTTCTGATATATGTGTATAATAGAAAATCATTATTTGATCAGAATGCGCCCTGCTAACGATGTTGATATACGAAGTTGATTCCCTTTCAAATTTTGAAGTGTAATTGTTGTCAGGGAAGAAATTGTGCCATTGGGATGAAACACTGGATTATTGGTCCATGAAATAATTGATATCCCCTTTTGATCAATATGCCCTACATAAAAACTCTGATTTTGCGATTCAGGCAAATAGTCAGCCTGAATTGAAGCATTCCCTTTTTGTATTTCATAATTTCCTGATTTAACGAATTTTTTGTTTTGATCAAAGGCCACCCGATATTGACAATTTGTCTTTGATGCAAATGAAGCAGCGCGTTGCAAATCGGATTTGATCTGCATCGCCGCAGCCTTTAATCGTAATTCAGGTAGATATTGACGAAAACCCATGAGGCTGATTGCAGAAATTGTACTAACGATTGATAACGCAACAAGAATTTCCACAAGTGTAAAGGCCAAAATATTAGATTGAATTGTTTTCATATAGCATGCTCCTTTCTTGATTTGTTTGCATTTAGACTCCTGATCATGGTGTCGTTTTTTGGTTAGCTGTATAATAATTGGTAAATAATTACCCCCCTATTTATATAGACACAAAAAATCGGATTTTCTTTCACTTAAATTTCATTTTTTTTGAGTCAATTATGTATATGTATATTTTTATTAAATTATGAAGGATGCCAAAAAAAAACAAAAATGATTAAATCTATGAAAATCTGCCTATGCTCATTTAAGATAATAAATGGGTGCAACACAAAAAGAAAAAAATAGCACTTTAGTTAATAATTTAATGTTGTTAGAGCATTTCATAGCCATGAAAGGTCTGCATGAGCCTGTCATCCCGGCTTCCACCTAACCAATACCAAAACAGAACATCATCAGAATTGGTATAATGCATAAGAAAAGCATGTATCAGAGAACAACACAGATATAACAAAAACTGTTCAACAACTGATCAAATCTTACAATCCCCTCGAAAAAAAATATTGTGCGGATGCTTCTGGATTTCGTTATGCATCAATGGCAGGATATGATATACAATCAGTTGTGAATCAATACAGCAGTGATAATCTTTTTGAAAAATGGTTTTCCAATGTATCCATTATTACACAGAATTCAGAAACAACTCATCCAGACCCTGTGTTACGTGCCGCATATCTTTTGACAAATATACAAACCATTGTTGATGCCCTGGATATTTTTTTCTGGGGTGTTCGATTGTTTCAATTGGGTAAGTATGATGATGCGATTTTTTTTCATTATTTCTCAAATACTTATCCATCCAGAGATGTGTTAAATAATCTGGGCCTTTCTTACTTGAAAAAAGCCATTCAAGATCAGTATGCATGCAGAGATCATCAGATGCTTTTTCAATTGTCATACCTACTGGATCCAAAAACAAGAACAAGTGCTGTGAGAGGGTGTGATGATTTTCATAAGAATATTCAAAACCTATAAAGGGTATCGGATGCTTGTTTTGGACTGGGAAATTGTTTGTGTGGAAAGTCCAATTGGTAATCAAATTTCTGTTGATCAATTGTTTGAGGTATATGGACAGCCAGTGACTGTTTTTGAGGATGATCATTTAAAAACTATGGTTTATCATAATTTATCAGTTGATGTTTGTGATTGGACAGTTCAGAAGATAATACATTTTTAGTTTGTAAAAGTGTTACCTTTTGTGTTATTCATTATTCATTATTACGTAAATATTTTTCTTTAATAAAGGGCTGCTAACATACTTTTTTTCAGATATTACACATGACAAATGAAAAAATTGTGAAGCAATAAAATGAGAAGTATATGCAAAATTTGACGATTTGAATGAACAATTTTGCATGATCAGGAGGTAAACATGAAAAATCAAAGAATCATACGTTTTGATTGGGCAATCAAAACCATTTTACGTGAAAAAGCAAATTTTGATGTTTTAGAAGGCTTTTTATCAGCACTT
>Ga0272440_1001806_pt1 | contig 17168 bp, 12 predicted proteins | sample SSMMMBAug17_FD_192440 | JGI IMG/M metagenome (GOLD analysis project Ga0272440, IMG submission 192440) | Marine sediment archaeal communities from Little Sippewissett salt marsh, Falmouth, MA, United States - SSM-MMB-Aug17 | ecosystem: Environmental > Aquatic > Marine > Wetlands > Sediment ... | reverse complement strand
CATAATGATTCGCTGCTCAATTTGTTGTTCAGTATGTCCTGTTCGGAGCAAAGCCAAAACAAATGAAAAGTCAGTGGCAGATGGATCATTTTTGATATAATCCATGCGGGAAATGTCGTCACCTACTAAAAAAATGGATAAATTATTTTTTGAGGTTTCCTAATCTACTTTCCCCATTTCAATTGACCACTGGTATTCATCCTTACCCAAAAACCATATCCCGGGCCAAGATAGTACACATCGCTGTAAGGTTCCAGCATGGGATCATAGGTGTGAGCACCATCGCTGTCAAAGGTTCTGATCACATCGTATTGGCCATCAATAGATTGTAATATATCGCCAATACGTTCTACCTGCTCAAATTTTATCATCTCTGGAAAGCCAACCAATGGTTTGGATTGCGTATACTGAATGTTTTCATCCCAATAGCCCACAAGATTCCATCCATTTTCCAGGGCCAGAAAATCATTGGGTGAGGCTCTTATCCCCTGAATTTCCAGTATCGCCGATTCGGTCATTTCAATCCAATAACCATATCCCCCAGCCATGTATTTCATATCACTAAATTCTGGTAAAAGGGGATCGAATGTATGTGCTCCCATTTTATCTGAACTTCTCACTGAGTTATATTTACCCGCAATGCCGGTCAATATGTCTGCGATGCTTTCTATCTTTTTGAATGTTGTATATGGCAGCATGGATACATTGGGGGGGCCATCATCATAACCGGATATATTATCCACGTAATAGCATGTTTTTACTGGAAAACTGATTAAATTCCATCCTTTGTGAAGTGGTATGGCAAATACACTGCCACCCATGAGATTGATTTCGGCAATGTCGCCATCAAATGTCCATGTTAATGGTTCTGTGCCTGAAATAACTTCAATGCCTGTACTGATTTCAATGCTTTCACTGCTATCCCAGATACGAAAACTTAAGATATCATCCTGGTCGGCACCTTCATCAATATCTGGTGTGCCCGGGTCATCCTTGAACACATGGACAAAACCAAATACGCCTGGTGTTTTTACAGTAAATAATCCACAGACTGTGCCTGCGGGATCCAGCACAGCAATTTCATCACCAATTGCGGCAGGAACATTATCAATGGTTATTGTGCCATATATGTCCATCCAGTTGTCTGTAATTGCAGCAAGATGAAAATGACGTTCTTTCACTGGTATTGATGATGCAAAATATTCTTCAAGATTCGTGATACCATCATGATCGTTATCGCCCATGGCATCGTAAGGATTCGTAGGATCCAAACCATAAATGACTTCCCAATGGTCAGGCATGTTGTCGGCATCTGTGTCGCTGTTGTTTGGATCGGTAGCATTGGCGTATTCAAATAAATTGCTTAAGCCATCATTGTCCGCATCAAGGGTGGCATCTTCTTTGTTCGTGGGATCCAATCCATGCAGATTTTCCCAGTCATCCGGCATCCGATCTCCATCAATATCGCCGATGGTGCCGCCCTCCAGTGTTGCAAATGCAATAAATGAGGCCAGTGAACCTTCCAGAACCGGCGCAGTGGCCATTACTGTTACTTTTTCCGGATTTTCATCAAGGGTCAGATAGCTGGAGGCCAGCCCCGATTCATCAGTCAGGGTTTCTGTGACACTCAGAGTACCTGATCCAGATAGAATATAAAAAGTAATTGGCACTTCGGAAACAGGATCATTATTAACATCAGTTACCTGAATAACCATTGGATTTTTCAGGCTGGTTTCCACCAGGCCGGCCTGATAATTCCCTGAAATGCGGTTTAAGTGCAATGCCACGCCAGGTACCTGAGTTGTCGCAGAAAAAAACACACTTTCAGAGCTATTGTCGATCATGGCAGACACGGTATTGTTGCCAGTTGTTGAACCGCATGTAAATAATGTGCTGACATGGCCTGTGCTGTCAGAAGTTGTTTTTGTGATTGATAGGAGGCCGCCATTTTCTGAAGTTATTTGAAATGTTACCGGGATATCCACAACAGGGAAAAAATCCGAATCAAACAGTCTGGCAATAAAGGGCTGAGATAAAGGCATATCGGCCACGCCGGTTTGTCCATTGCCAGATACAATTTGTATAATTGATTCAACAGATTGATCTTCGCCAATGCGGATGTCATCAAGATACCAGCCATCGTATCCATTATAGCTTCGAATCATAAATTTGAATGTAACATCCTGTAAACTTTTATAGCGATTTAAATCAATTTCTGCTTGCGTCCAATCATTTCTGGAAGAATATGTATTCCATAGTTCAGTCCATAATCGTCCCCCATTATTTGATCCATATACATATATGCGATAAGAGGAACTATTCGTATAAAATTTATACAAGAATGACAATTTGGGCCGCACCGCATGAATAAAGTCCATGCTTCCTCTTAAAGCCAAATCCACATATATTCCTGGACCGCCATAACCTTTGGGGGAATCTGTCAAACATTTTTGTCCACTGTAAGCATCACTGGAAATTTTCTGCCATGTTGACATAATCCAACTATGTTCGGTATTTTCACTTTCCATATCATCAAAAAATGGATAGGCTGCTACTGCCTGATTGTCTGTAATTTGAATATCATCAATATGCCAGCCATCATAAACCTGTGATCCATCAGTTGATATTTGAAAGCGTATGATTATTTCCTGATTGGCATATTCACTCAGGTTCATTTCAACCCTTTCCCAACTCAAACCAGAGTAACCTGTAACATAATGTTTATATGTCCAGTGTGATCCATTGTCAGTGGAAATACACACATACCCCCAATCTGCATAATCCTGCAAATTATAACGATGCCAGAATTCCATAATAGGCCGATTTGTTTTGCGCAAGTCGGCTGCCAGATATAGTGAACGATTCATATTATTTTCATAGCTTCCGCCCGGACTGTCTGACCAGCTAAATGTGCCACTGTGCGCGTCTTCATCAGTAATTCCCCAGGGCAATTCATTGCCAAAATTGTCGCCATTTTCCATGTCATCTATAAAAGGCGCGATTTGTTGAATTTGTCCCCAGCTTGTTGTGGCAGCAATTTCATTGGAACCATGATTGATCAAACCAGTTTGATCCACAACATAGAGCTTGTAATAATATGTCGAATGGGGATTGAGAATCTCAGTATCTGTATAAGCGCATACATCCGCGCTGGAAATGGTGGTCAGCAATTGATGCGATCGTGTCACATTGGCGGCTGTATGACGATAGATTTCATATTGCGCAAAATCATCATCAGTATTCAAGCTCCAGGATAAACTTACAGAATGTTCTTCAATATTGAATGCTTCATTCAAGACAAGATCTTGCGGGGCATTGTCAATGCGAAGATCATCAATATACCATCCATCATAGCTGGAATGTCCAGTCGTCCGAAACATAAGTGTGATTCCTGAAAGCCCTGTATATGATGACAGATCCACCTGAAAAAACTGCCAGTCAGTTTGAGTGCCACTGTACCAGACTTCCTGCCATTCCCTGCCGCCATTGACAGAAATCATGACACTGTTTCGATAGGTATGGGAACGACTCCAGAATGAAACACAGGGATTTATCGCATTTGTAAAATCAAGAGAACCCCGCAAAACCAAGTCAGTATTCACTGAGCCAGTGCCATTTCCCATTGGAGTATCTGTGATACAACTCTGGCCATTGTGCGGATTGCTATTTACCTGTTCCCATTTGGATACAATCCAGTTGGTTTTGATGCTTGCTGCGTTTTCAAAACTATCGGTATAGGGAAGTATTGCAGTTGCTGTATTGTCCTGGATGCTGATATCGTCGATATGCCAACCATCAAAGGTGACCGATGCATTACTTTTTAAGCGGAACCGAATCAAAATATCTTCACTGGCATAATCGCTGATATCCATTTCCACCTGCTCCCAGGCCTCTCCAGAAAAGCCGGTGACAAAATAATGTCCTGCCCAGGTTGCGCCGCTGTCCTTGGATATTTCCACATATCCAAAATCCGCATCTGTTTCCATGTTATATCGCTGCCAGAACGTTAATATAGGACGATTTGCATCTCCCAAATTGATGCGTGTATAAAGTGAAATATCCACATTATTTTCATAAAAGGCATTGGGGCTGTCCGACCAGCTATAATTGCCGCTGTGGGCGTCTTCATCAGTGAGTGCCCAGGGGAGATGATTGCCGAAGTTTTCGCCATTTTCCATATTGTCAGTTAATGGATAAGGATTGTCTGCTATTCCCCATGTACTGGTTGCTTGAACTTCATTGCTTGCTTGTTCGATTTCTTTGCTGTTTTCTACAACAATTTTGTAATAATAGAGCGTATTGGGTTTTGGAATATCTGTATCTGTGTATGTATTTGTATTTTGGGCGGTTATTTCTGTCAACATTTCGTAGTTACTGTTGTTCGTTTCACTGCGATAAATTGTATATTTTGCAAAATCATTGTCTGTGCTTTGAGACCAGTTCAGGGTGATGCTGTGTTTCTGAATGTTTGTTGGTGGGGATAGTTCTATGGCTTTGGGGGATTCACTGATTGTGATGTTGTCGATGGTCCAGCCATCAGATTCGCCATGTGCATGGGCTCTGTGGTCATATATGATAAATTTAAGTCGAATGTTTGAAAGACCTGCCCATTTCTGAAGATCAACAATCTGTTTGATCCATTCTGTTTGGGTTGGCCTGAATCTGGTAACTTCTTCCCATGTACCAGGATGACCATAGTATGTAGAGAGATAAATTATGCCATAATCATATTCACCCCAATATGAACTATAATAGAAATTATATTTATGCGAAAACAACAACACAGGATGCTCGGCATCCACCAGATCAATTACGCCAGACATCACGAGTTCAGAATTAACATTTTCACCATAATTCCCTTCAGGACTATCAGTAAAAGCAAAATGACTATTCTCATCCACCGGCACCATTTTCCACGAGGATGTATGCCAGTTATCATCAGAAGCATCAGATTCAACATCGTCAACTAGAGGATAGTTTATAGCTGGCGTTTCAGTTTCATCAATGCGAATGTCATCAATGAACCAGCCCTGTGATTGAAGCCCATTGGCATCCGATATGACCCGAAAAGCAATATCCACAGTTTTTCCAGCATACTCAGATAAGTCAACTTTATCTCTTGCCCATGTGGCCTGGCTTCCAGTTGCAAAAAAAAGAATTCGCCAGCTTGTGGTTCCGGTTTCTTTTATTTGCACATAGCCATAGTCTGAATAGGGATTGAATGCATATTTTTGTTGAAAAGACAGCACAGGCATCAATGCAGTACCCAAATCGATGGTCAATTGAAGCATGGTATCTGATGACGCTGGATAGGCAGCATCAGGTGAATCAGTCCAAACGCTTGTGGTGATCCCAAAAGGAGACTCTTTTGCCGGTAAAATCTCAAGACCCCACTGGCCGGTTGCTGTCCATTTGGAATTGATATAGCTGGCGTCATCAAAAAATGGATAATCAAATTGCCCGGCACCAGTGGTAACAGAAATGCTCTTGCTGGATGATTGGGCATTGAATGTGTTTTCAACGTCAATTTTGTAATAATAACATGTTCCCGGGGCAAGGTTCACATCGGAAAAAGTAGCCATGCTGTATTCTGATATGCTTGCTGCAACAACTGACGATTCAAAAGCAGGATCAGTGGCGCGAATGATGTGGTAATGCAAAAAGTTGTGATCAAAGTTTTTTGTCCATGTCAGATCAATGGCTGTGGCATCTGATGTTGACACAGCCGCTTCGAGATGCATGACTGGTGTGGGTTTTTCTGCAATGCGGATATCATCAATGCGCCAGCCATCACCGGAAAATGTTTTATCTGTAATTATTCTGAAACGTATCTTTACCTCTGGCTTTTTGTAGGAGGATAATGGGATTTGAACGTTTTGCCATTGTCTCTGGATGCCATTGATTGTGTATAGCTGTATCCAGTTCTTTGTATCTGTGGATATTTCAACGTATGCAAAGTCAAAATCGATTTCCAGTTCATACCAGTGCCAGAAAGTCAAAATTGGCTGCACAGTACCGGACAAATTAATCGGTTCTGCCAGTGATAATGACATATCTGCATTGTTGATTGTCGCACCATCAGGGCTTTCAGTAAAGCAGGTATAATCGCTGTAGCAGCCATTAGTTGAAATGCCCCACGTGCCGGATGGCTGAAAGTTGGCCAGGTTATCCCCATTGTCTATGAATGGAATGGTTGTTGCGTATGACAGGTTTGAAATTGACAGGATTAAAAAAAATACGAAATGATAGTAATTCATGATTTCCTCCAGAAAATAATGTGTATTTGTTTTGTTTAAAAATTATGTAAGATAGGAACAATAAAAGAAAGGTATAAGCCCAATTTTGTTCACCCTGATGGATACAAAGCTGTGATTATTCTACAACCCAACTGATAATATATTCTGTTGATTCTGGTAAAACAGGATGTTTTGGATCCATATCTTTCCATTGACCAGAAAAATTAATAGATTGCATAGATAATTCAAAATGGCACATCGCGATTCCCATATCAATTCGTTGGAGATCCGCTAATTTTAATAGTTTTAAGTTTCTGCTATAATTTTTGGTTCGTTGTAAATAGAAATGAAAGATATGACTTTCCTGTTCCTTAATAATTCTCCAGGGTTGTCTATTTGAAGCTGATGGTGCTAGTCTGACCATTTCTAAAGGCATTTCATAATCAGTGCCTGTCTGTAAAATGGGCGTCTCAAAATCATTCATAAAAAACAATTTATCCCATGGCTGCCTGTTATGAGAACCTGCGACCCATCTGACAACTGAATCCAGGGCGGTGCGTTTAGGCATTTTATTTCCAATGGCTGCAACTGCCGGTACAATTTCATTTTCTTCCATAGAAATTTTTTGGGCAAAAGTACTTTTATTAAATGTTCCACCAAGCCAGCACGTACCAAGATCCAAATCCGTTGCAAGCAATATTATTTTTTCCAGGATATACCCATAATCTTCCATATTCTTTTCTGAATTTATATCAACAGCTCCTATTATAAAACCTGCAGCACCTTTAATAAATCCATAAGTTCCTAAGTTTTTTAATTCTTTGCTATCATTTTCTGAGGCTGAAACAAGTATAAATCTGATATCTGAATTAAATGGGCCTTTCAAATTGTAGTTTAAAAACGCATTCAATATTTCTTGTTTGTCAGTTTGTATCGGTGTCTCAATGTAACTTCGACAGGATGTTCTTGATTTAATTAATTCTTGAACATTTTTTTTCAATCTCTTCATTTAAAACCTCAAATTAATGAAATAAAACCCTGAATGTAACACTTCGATTCATCTCCCTGTCAATTGAAGAACTTGATCTGCGCAAAGGCTCTTTATCGCCAACCCCAATAGCGGTCAAATAACGTATGTTCGTTCCTGCTTTGCGTAATAATGACAAAACTTTTTCCGCACGCTGCTGACTCAGCTTCAAATTGGCTTTTTCTGAACCAGAATCATCGGTATGCCCAACAATTTCAACGTGGCCTCTGCCAACTTTATTGATTATTTGATTGAGACTTGCAATTTCATGGGATAATTCACGAACCATTTTTTCCTGATTGGGTACTGGCTCTGAACCACCAATTCGAAATAAAAAGATATGTCCCTCAATCCGCTCCTTGATTAATGCCAATTCACTCACATCAATATCAACCAGATTTCTATCATTTACACGGACAATTCCCGGGATGGTACGAATTTTTTTCCGCATATCTTTGATCCATTGATGTGATGCAGATCCAGATATGGTTAAAGTGCCATCATCAAAAGTCATGATAACAGATTGTGGTGGCTCAAGCTGAACACTCACCCTGGCCAGAAATAGTTCGCTGGCATTAATATCAAAAAGATTATCTTCTTTAAATTGCATCACCCCCGGTATCTGAATAGCCTTTTTGTGTGCAGATTCAATCCATGATTTTGATGCCAGACCCGAAACATATAAAATACCATCCCTGTTTCTGAAAGAGACAGTATCAGGTGCATCCAAAATTTTTCGGGCGCGCTTACTGATTATTCCTTCATGAAGCGCGTAATAAGGCTCCCATTCTGATATGACTTGATTCGGATCAATGTTATGTTCCATCATAAGCCTGTTTGGATCAATAGCCATGGGATCTTTTAAGCCAGATACATAATACTGGCTACCATGTTTTTCATGCCTGGTAACAACGATCCCCTGCGCCTTGTTGAGCTGATCAATAAAGCGATTCCATTTGATCGTATTTCTGACTGAAAAAAATCCCCATACACAAATAATAAAGAGTATAATACCGGTGACATACCATAGGGGCTTCAAGTTGGATTCTTTTTTTCCATATTCAACTTTTAAACATGATTTCAGCAGATCATCACACGATTGAAATGGTTCGGCATCATTATCAAAGTTACGAATTTCCTCACGATAATCATCCTCAATCTTATTCAGTGTCTTTTTGAAAACCTGACGAAGTTCATATGAAGGCGTACCGCGAATAACCCCTGCAAGCATTAAATTGTTACCCTGTTCAACCCAGACAGTATGATTACCCAGTTGAAGCGTATTGACTGATGGATCGTTTTCATGTGTGGCTGATGATTGAATGGCTTTCAATGTCTCTGAAAACATACTGGCTTCTTCAATGGCCTCATCTTTAAACTCAGAAACATGCTGCAAGACTTTTCCAGAATCTCGATGGATAATGAAAACTTGCTCGACACGATATCTTAAGGTATGATAATGAATTATTTCATCAATGGATTTTTTTGAACGATAAGATTCCAGACGCCATTTTAAGCCTTTCATTGAAAAATTGCGAATGAAAAAGTGATTCAAAGATTCGAGCCTGTTTCTCAATTTTATATATAATGCAGTTTTTAAGCTTTCGCCCATAATCGGCACAATGGCGTCAGATATAGCTTGAGAATGGGTACGCAGGTATGAATCTACACTGTCTTCAATTACCGGATGAAGTGCCTTTGAAAGTTTTTTGTCTCTTGATACACGATGCGCAATTGCTTCTGGAAGCACCCGACTGATTTCCAATGCACGCAGCGTTGGATCATCAAGGCGTTTTTTTACATGATCTAAATCTCTTTTCTCCGGTCCCAGGAGCAATTCTCTTAATTCGTCCAGCTCCTGCGTATCGGACTGCTGGATTGTTTGTGGTGGAAATTCAGTGGCCATACAACCTCCGGACAATGTTTTAGTTTTTCAGTTCTCGCCAAAACCATCATTGGCATTACTCGCTTTATATATTGAATCGATCCGCCATATCCTTGAAAAAGCCAGCCAATTCAGTTCGTTCAATTTTTCTTTGTGTTTGTTGATTAATCTTTTCGTGAATATTTGCAGATAAGGCGTCAAACTCTGTTTGAATATCTTCTTTTATATTTCCAATATGCTCTGATACTTTTTGCTGAATGATCGTTTCAATGCCTTGAATTTGATTTTTGATGTCTTTGAGCTGTGATTGAACAACTGTTTCCAGTTGATCCAGTCTTGAGACAAATTTTTCTATAGAGGCATATCGTTCCTTTTTTTCTGTGTCCAGTTTTTGCGTATAGGTTTCAAACTCAGCACCAACCTGATCAGTAATGCGTTTTGTGAGTGTTTCAAATTCTGTTGAAACTTTCTTTTCAAGACCGGTTAATGTGTTTGATGTTTGATCAAACAAGTTATTTTTAATGGATTCAAAACGTTGTTCCAATTCTGTAAATCTTGAATCATATTGTTTTATTTGTCCACCCAGCAATATATTGCGAATGGTTGAAAGTTTCTGGCTTTCATCAGCATCCTCAGTTGCCTGTGGAACAGTTGTTTCCACTTGAGAAACCAATTCAGATTTTTCTGTAGGCGTATCTGACTGTTTGTGATCAAACTCACTCATTCATAACCTCCTTGTCGAGGAAAAAATATCCCTCATCTATTATTTAACAAATTGGCAAGTGATTGTTATATTTTATAATGCTTACTTTATGATAAATAAGACAGTTTAGCATAATTTTTTATGAAAAACAAATGTTTTGTTGCGTAAGCACTTCGCATTAATATCACTCTTTTTGCTTTAACTGAAGTTCTAATTTGATGAGATCATACCATCGTTGAAAACGTTCGACAGCTTCAGAAACAATTGATCTTAAAATAGCCATATCTAAAGGTTTTGTCAGGTAATCATTGGCACCGGATTCAAGTGCTTCAAATACACGGCTTAAGTCACTCGCCCCTGTTATCATGATAACCTGATTGGCTGCGGAATGCTGTTTTATAATTTTTACCAGCTTTAAACCATTGCCATCAGGAAGGTTAATATCCAGAATATACATTCTGGGATGATATTTTTCCATTCTTTCAATGGCCTGCTCGTATGTTGATGCAAAAAGCATTTCAACATCATCAAAAAAAGAAAAATAACGTTCAATACTTTTTAAAATTTCTTTTTCATCATCAACAACAAGAATCTGAATTTTATTAGACATGATATTTATCTCCTTATATCACGAAGCCTGGTGCGACAAAGGGAATGTTATTTCGAAACTCGCGCCAGGGGTTGCATTTTTTGCCAATACAATGGTTCCGTCATGTTTTTCAATAATTCCTTTCACAATGGACAACCCAAGTCCTGTCCCTCTTGCTTTTCCTTTTGTTGTAAAAAAGGGGTCAAATATTTTATCTGCCAGTCTATCCGAAATTCCGGAACCCGTATCATTGATTTGAATAATTACCTGCTTATTGTTTTGTTTTGCAAATATTTCAATTGTGCCAGGTTGTTCATCAAGCGCGTCAATTGAATTGTTAAAAAGATTGACAAACACTTGAGATAGGTTTTGAAAATCGCAAAAAACAACTAAATTCTCTGAAACCGATTTTTTTAAAGTAACCCCCTTTTTCAAACGATGCTGCAGCAGTTTTTGGGCATCATCAATAATGGCTGAAAGTTTCGTATTTTCTTTCTTAACCCCTCCCTGACGTGCATAAGTTTTCAGACTGTTAACAATAGTGGAGATCCTTCTGCTGCCTTCAAGCATATCCGCAAAGACATGATCAATTTCACCAACCATTTTTTTGATTCGACCGGTGGGATCTTCATGTGCATATTTTTTGATAACAGGCCCGGCTGATTCCCAGAATAATTGTAAAACCTGAACATTTCCGGCAATAAAGGTATTTGGGTTGTTTATTTCATGCGCCATACCTGCTGAAAAGGTACCCAACGTCGCCAATCGATCCGCATGAACCAGTTGCCGTGTGCGGTCTTCAACCATTTGTTCGAGTTCTGCGGCATATTTTTTTAATTGAATTTTCTGGTATCTCAATGTGAGATGAATATTAACCCGGGCAAGAAGTTCTTCTTCATCAAAAGGCTTGATTATAAAATCCACACCACCAATAGCAAGTGCCCCGGTTCGACTTTCCGGATCAGTAAGTGCGGATAAGAAAATTACTGGAATTTCAGATGTTTCTACATTGGCTTTTAATTTTTGACAGGTCTCCATGCCATCCATCCCAGGCATCATAATGTCTAAAAGAATTATATCGGGTTGTTTTTTTGCCTGAATCAAAGCCTCTTGACCACTTCCAGCGTCCAGGACATTATATCCTGCTGGCTCAAGATGTGCGCGCAATACTTTTAAGTTGATGGGAACATCATCAACAATCAGTATTGTTGGATGCGTTGGCATATTTATCTCCATAATCATAGGCCCTGTGATTAACAGTAATCATTGTATTTTGTGACATTTGATTGGATTGCAGTGAATAATTACTTAACTCTTTGATAATAAATTGTTTTACCATCACGAATTGCTTGAAATCTATCGCTGATGCCTGTTAGAAATTCAGATGCACCAATGAACAAATAACCTTCTGGCACAATTGTATCTGCAATACGATCGAAAAGTTTTTTTCGATCATCAATGGTAAAATATATTGCAACATTTCGGCAAAATACAATATCAAATGTTCCCATTCCAATAAATGGTTTCATCAAATTCAGTTTTTGAAATCTCACCATGCGTCGGATATCATCCTTGATTTGCCAATATTGATCCTTTTCGGTAAAATACCTGTCAAGCTGTTGTTTCGAGAGTCCTCTGGAAATTTCAAAATTATTATATCGACCGGCTTTTGCAATATTCAGCACAACATCAGAAATATCTGTCGCAACCAGTGACACACGATTTTTTTCTAAATTCGATATTGTTTCCCGAATGATAATCGCGATGCTATATATTTCCTGGCCAGTTGAGCTTGCAGCACTCCATATGCGAAGTTGTCCGGGAATAACACTTTTTGATTTTTTTTGAACTAACTTTCGAATTAAACTGTTGCGTAAAACATCAAATGGCATCTTATCTCTAAAAAACAAAGTTTCCGGGGTTGTGATTGCGTTAATTATATCTGCATTTATCTTGCCAGTTTTATCAGATCGGGCACGATAATAAAATTCACTATATGAAGCACATTTATAGAACGAAACAAGGGTATCCAAACGTGTTTTGATTAGATATTCTTTTGAGTTATCCAGATGTACACCACATATATCATATATATATGTGATCAGCACCTGTAATTCTTGTGAGTTGATCTTTATCATAAATGAGTTGATACATCAAAAAGAGTTATGAAACACTTTCGTCCTTCAGCACTTCTTCGATATCAATAATTGCAATCAAGGCATTTTCTTTTTTGTATACCCCTTCGAAATATTTTCCCTGAACGCCCCGGACATTTGATGGGGGAGGCGTTACTTTCCGCCACTCAGCAGGTACCACCTCTGCTACTTTGTCAACAAGTAATCCAATGTATTCACTTTGTGAATTGACAATAATATTTCGACGGGTGTCTGTTGCTTCGGATTTATGTAAACCTAGTTTTTTGCAGACATCAATTATTGTTACAATTCGACCACGCATATTTAAAACACCAACAACGTAGTCTGGGGAATTTGGAATTGATGTAATTTCCATGTTTTTATTAATTTCCTGGATTTTTAGGATATCCATTCCGCAAAGGGCTTCACCTACATAAAATGTTGCCAGATCAACTTTTCCATCTTTCTCCGCTTTTTGAGTGGACACGTTTACCTCCATGATATGTTATATTTGTTTAATAAAGTTAAGAAATACTTGAAAAATATTTTCCCCAATCATATATTCGCCAAATACCCCATATCCAAAACAAACGCAATTTGACCATCATCCAGCAGGCAATTGGCAATAATTAATGGATTTGCATCCAACTGTTTGCCTAAGGGTTGATATACAGCATCAATTTCTACAATTGTTAATGAATCTGAGACAAGGCCAAAACATTTATTGCCGACTTCACAAACAATAATAGTGTGCTTCTGTTGATAATAAGCGAGATCATTGTTTGCTATTCCAACGAGTCGAATACAATTATCATTATGGTTAAATACAATCGAAGAATCTACTTTGCTGCACTTTAATGGATTTAGATTTGTAAGACACTCAATTACATTAACTTTTGGAACAATGTATTGATGTGCATCAATACGAATAAGAAATCCAGGTATGATAAATACATTCTTGGGAATACGTATCAGAATATTCAAACCGGCTTTAATATCAAAAGATTGCTCAATTTCGGCACTTAAGGCATGAAACTTTTTTTCTTCCTCATCTAATGGCAACCGCATTTCTTGAGTCAATAATTCAGGATTGGCAAAAAAAACTGATATTTTTATTGTTTCTTCGTTCTTTGTCATTTTTAAGCAGACTTGAAGTGCCATATTCTTTTGAACGCACCTGATCATTTTTATAATAATGTCAGTTAAAGGTTCAATCATTCGATACAAAACACGTTGATCCATTTTTATCGTACCGCATTCAATATCAAATTTTACTTGAATGTTTGATTGATATGCATGATCACGGATATTTCTACCAATTTTCCACAAAATTCTATTGGCCAGAACATTATTTTCCCGACGCAAAAAATATTTAAGTTTGTCTAAGGCAGACTGCACCCTTGCTATGCCCATAGATGATGCATCATTGGACAAACAATCCGTTGAAAATTTTAATTCACAGAACAAATCATTCAAGAAAGCTATGCGGTTTTTATTGTCAGCCTTTCGGCTTTTAGTTGAAATAGAAGATGTCAACTCCTGCTGAAGCTGTTTTGTTTTTGAATGGATCAAGTCGCTAATTTCGATTTTTACCTGCTTCATCTGATGAGGTTGCAAGTTTAATGATTTGGTCAGTTGATTTTCAGATAAGGTTGAGGCCAAAAGAACAAAATAAGGCATTTCTTCAGAATTCAATTCTTGTTCTTCAAGTGTGCCAATTGTCTGAATATCAAATAAACTATCAATTATTTGCCCATGCTGCTGGATATAGTGAACAAAATTGAATGGGGTCTTTTTTTTTTCCTGTACATCTTTGATCAAGTCTAAAATAAGGATATAAATATATTTGTTTTGTTCCAGCACTTGAATAAGATTGAATTCTGGTATACGAAAAACATGCTTGCCATCAGGCAAAGGAATATCGCGAACCTCTGTAACCGATTGTTTTATATGGTCTGGAAGTACGGCTGAAGTCAAACCGGTTAACAATACAGATTGTTCATCAATATCCATATCATCATTGCTGTGAATCCGATCAATCAGAAGGTAGAGGCGATCAATACCCTGAAGCAGGATATTGATCACCTCTGGATTTGGAGTCAATCGGTTGGTACAAATCAACCCCAAAACATTTTCAATTTTCTGGGATAATTCTTTTATCTTGGGAAGAGAGAGCAAACTTGCCCCACTTCTAATGACATGCATGGCATGGTAAACGCGTTTTGCCAGTGACATATCAATGTTGGCTCCCATATTTTCAATCGTAATTAACGTCTGTTCAATATCGGCCAATGCTTGATTTGTCTCCTGGATATAGATATCTGTTGTTTCGCTATCTATCAGCATATCTTGTGCTATCCCTGATTGATCTCAAAATGCTGATCCAGGCGCATTGTTTTGAAAAGACTGTAGATATCATTCGATGCATTAATAACTGTCAATTTTCCATTCTTTTGAGACAGCGTATTATGTGTTGCAATAAAAGCTCCCAGGCCGACAGAATCAACCATTTCTACTCCTGTTAAATCAATATCAAGTTCGGTAATTCCTTCTTCAATGATTACTTCCTGAAGTCGTTTTTTGAATTCAGGAACCATTGAAGCAACAATATCCTGACCAGGACTTATAACTTTTTTACTCATGAGTTGAATTCTCCTTTATGCATATTGACAGGATTCAAAAAAAATCCTGTCGATAATTAAAGATTATTTTCTGGGAATTGAATGGTCAATTTGACCTGATTTCCCTTTGAATTGTATTGAATATCATGACTGTATAATTGCATGATTTGAATACCACGACCATGATCAATTGAATCATCATGTTTTTTACACATGGTTTTTTCCCATTTAAAACCGTTGCCTTCATCTGTCACATTTATTTCAAGTTGTTCTGGCTGATACAAAACATCAAGATGAACACTGCGGGATTCATCACAATGATTACCATGTGTAATTGCGTTAATCAGAGCTTCACGTGTAACCAGGAGCGGATGGAAAGCCTGAGCTTTTTTTCCAAGGCCAATTAAAAAAATTCTAAGTTCATCTGCCGCACGATCAATATTTTTAAGTGCAGATGAAAAGCACATGTTTAGATTTTTCGCGCTTTTTTTTATTTCAAACATGCTAAACCTCTATTCCAAGCAATAATAAATCATCTTCTTGCTCAATTTGTTGGTTAAACAATTCATACTGAATTTTTTGGACAGCTTCTTCAACAGGTAAATTAAAGGTATCAATACAAAGTTTTCCCAAAATATCAATGCCTTCCTTTCTAGATTTTCGCATTTCTCCAAAGCCTTCGATAAAACCATCTGAATAGAGAAAAAAACGATCCCCTGGGGCAACCTTTATATGATAAGGATTAAACACAACATTTTGAAATGCACCCAAAATATCCCCTACACTTTCATGGGCCTCAAATTGAAGATTCTTTTTGTTTACATATATTACCGGTGGATGACCTGCATTAACAATAGTCAATCGATATTTCAAACGATTTAAAAAACAGTAACAGGCGGTTAAATATTTTCCATCAGGTGCAATTGTCGTTAACACACGATTCATGGTTTTCATTGTTTCTTCAGGTTGGTTTGTAATACTGGCATGCTGTGTGAGAAGTGCTTTTAAAGCTGATGTCAGGTAAGAGCTTTTCAGGTCATGACCACTGACATCAGATACAAAGAAGCCATATATTTTTTCACTCAGTTCTAAAACATCATAAAAATCGCCACCAGCCTCATGAATAGGCATAAAATAAACACCAAACTGGGCATCAGGTAAATCACCTGGTTTGACAAGAATAGCCTCTTGCGCTTCTTTGACCTGTTGAAGTTTATCTGCCTGTGCTTTGATAATTTCCTCATTGGCGTATCGTAATTTAAGATGAATACGTACCCTGGCAAGAACTTCCTGTTTTTCAAAAGGTTTGGTGATATAATCCACCGCACCAAATTCAAACCCCTTGACCTTACTATCAATATCAGTCACTGCTGAGATAAAAATGACGGGAATATCGAGTGTTTTTGGATTGTGTTTAAGCTTTTCACAAGTTTCTAATCCGCTTTCACCAGGCATCATGATATCTAGAAGAATCAGGTCTGGCAGTTCATTTTCTGCAATTTTTCTGGCTTCCGGGCCATTTGTTGCCTTAAAAATGCAATAGCCTTCCATTTCGAGAAATTTTTTTAAAACAGTGAGCATAACTGGGGTATCGTCAACAATTAAAATTTTGGTAAGGTCTTTCTTTTTTTCTAACATATTTTTAGTTCTCTTTATTGTTTAATTTATACACTGACAATAATATTGCATACTTGTTTGTTTTACTCAAGATTTTTTTATGTTTTTTTCAGGTCTTTTAAGAAAATTGATAACTGCGTCAGGGATGAATAACTGTTAAATCTGTAGAAAACTAATTAAAAAAATTGTTGAAAAATATAAAAATTAAACTTAAAGTGTTTAGGAATACTTGAATGTAACGGAATAACAAAATCCTGCTTTATATTGGTTCAAGTGCAATTCCGCTTGCTAACGCGCGCGGCTCAGAAAATTTCGGCAGTTTTTAATCTGAGCCGCGCGCGTTAGCAAGCGGGAC
>Ga0272440_1001805_pt1 | contig 17169 bp, 14 predicted proteins | sample SSMMMBAug17_FD_192440 | JGI IMG/M metagenome (GOLD analysis project Ga0272440, IMG submission 192440) | Marine sediment archaeal communities from Little Sippewissett salt marsh, Falmouth, MA, United States - SSM-MMB-Aug17 | ecosystem: Environmental > Aquatic > Marine > Wetlands > Sediment ... | reverse complement strand
CTGCTTATGCCATGAAAGGTGATAAAGAAAAGTTTTTAAAAGCAGGGATGGATCATTATGTCACTAAACCGATAGATTTTGATTCTCTTGTTGAAAAAATAAATCAAGCGATTAATAAGTAAGGAATCATCGAAAAATAAGTTCCCCATTTATCTTAAACGTATAATAGTTGGGCACGTAGAGACGTAGCATGCTACGTCTCTACAGAACAAAAACCCCGATGAACATTTTTTAGAATGGGGAAGTTATTGATATTGTTCGTTTTGAGGTAATTGTACTGTAGAGACGTAGCATGCTACGTCTCTACAGTACAAAAATCCCGATGAACATTTTTTAAAAAGGGGAACTTAAATTAGATGCCCCCATTCGCCGCCTTTTCCAATGCAGCAATACTTTGTCCTGCTTTATTTTGCAGCTCTTTGTATTCATTGGCAGGAACAGAATCCGCCACAATGCCAGCACCAACCTGAATGGTAAAGTCCTCATTGCGAAACAAAACTGTTCGGATGGCAATACACATATCCATGCTATCATTTGGCCCAAAATATCCAACTGCCCCTGCATATGGACCACGTGCCGCACTTTCTAGTTCATCAATAATTTCCATGGCTCTAACTTTTGGCGCGCCAGAAACAGTTCCCGCAGGAAATCCGGCTTTTAATGCATCAACAGCATCCTTGTCATCTTGAATAAGGCCCTCGACCTGCGAAACAATATGCATCACATGACTGTATCGCGAAACAGACATATAAGGATTGACTGTAACTGTTCCATATTGGGCAACACGACTGATATCATTTCTGGCCAAATCTACAAGCATGATATGCTCGGCAGTTTCCTTTTCACAAGCTAACAATTCTTTTTCAAGGGCCAGATCTTTTTCAGGATTGTCTGAACGTCCACGTGTACCGGCAATGGCCATGATAAATGCTTTTCGGTTGTTCACTTTAACCAGTGTTTCCGGAGATGAGCCCACCAGATGATATGTGCCAAAATCCAGAAAAAACATATAAGGAGAGGGACTTCTTAGTCTGAGATGTCTGTAAACTTCAAAGGGATGAAGATCCATTTTGCCATTGAACTGATCTGATAAGACCACCTGAAATATATCACCTGCCCGAATATATGATTTGGCCTTTGTTACCGCAGAACAATAGCGGTCTTTTTCTGGTTGGGTGATTTGAATGGATGACGATGCCGATGGCAATATCAATGGTGAAGACAGTTTTTTCTCCATTTCAGTGAGCTTTTCTCTACAGATGGTTTCATCTTTATCCAGAACAAACAGGGTCATCATGCGGCGGATATGATCAAAAATAACATAACGCGATGGAAAAACCAGTCTGGCAATGGGCATATTGTTTTGATGTCTTGATGGTAATTTTTCAATCAATCGCACGGCATCAAACCCAACATATCCCATTAATGACCCCAAGGTGGGAAGCGGCAAGTTTTTTTCGCATTGAAATCGTTTCAATATGTTTCTGATGAGATCAAAAAATTGTTCTCGTGGTAAGAATGTCTGCATGTCATTTTCTTGACAACAGATTTGATTGTCATCCATTTCCATAGAGAAAACAGGATCATACGCAATAATTGAATATCGTCCTGTAATTTCTTTTTTTTCAACACTTTCCAGTAAAAAAGAATCTTTGCACCTGTAACACAGTTTTAAATAGACTGAAACTGGCGTTTCAATATCTGCCAGTTTTTCTTTTTGCATGACATTGAGAGACCCCATAATAAACTCCTTCAGGTTCTATAGGCTGAAAGCATTCTCGGATGTGTAACCCGAGAATGCCAATATAAATTAGAGCATTTCAAGGACACATGCCATAGAGACACCACCACCACCGCAAAGGGTTGCCATGCCAACATTTTTATTCTGTTTTTTCAACGCATGCATGAGTGTCACCATAATCCTTGCACCGGTCGCACCGACCGGATGTCCCAGGCCAATACCCGAACCATTGATATTTGTTTTTTCCCGGTCCAACCCCAATTCGATTTCACATCCGAGGTATTGTGATGCAAAGGCTTCATTTAATTCAATGATGTCAAAATCATTCAGTGTAAAAGAACTGTTTTTCAAAAGATGATTGACAGCCGGAACCGGCGATAAGCCCATGACTGATGGATGACATGCACCACGTCCAACTGCTGATATTTTGGCAATGGGTGTCAGTCCAAGTTCTTTTGCTTTTTCTTCAGACATAATCAACATTCCGGCGGAGCCATCGTTGATCCCACTAGAATTGCCAGCAGTGACCTTTCCAGTTTTTGGGACAAATGCCGGGGGCAGGCTTTGCAATTTTTCAAGGGTCATGCCCGGTCGAAAATGTTCATCCTTATCAAATATCAGCGGCGGTTTTTTTCGTTGTGGCACTTCAATGGGAACAATTTCATCCTTGAATGAACCATCATTGGTGGCTCTTTCGGCATTGTTGTGGCTTCGCAATGCCACTTCATCCATTTGTTCACGTGTGATATTATGATGTTGGGCAATAAATTCTGCGGTATGTCCCATAATATATGGTTTGCCAACAAAATAACTGAGTGGGGCTTGTGTTTCATCTACCGGCCCATCTTCAGGATGCGGAATCAGATGTGAACCGCAATGCAAGGCATGAATCATTGAGTCAACAAACGTTTGATCTTGAAGACGACATCCCCAGCGCGCGCCTGGAACTGTGTATGGCACACCAGACATATGTTCTACACCACCAGCAAGAATAACATCAGCCATCCCTGCCTGGATCATCGCTGTACCAGATAAGACAGCTTCCATGCCGGAAATACAAACGCGATTGATTGTCACAGCTGCAACATGATCAGGAATACCAGCCATCAATGCACCGACTCTTGTGACATTCAATGAATCGTGGGGTTCCATACAACATCCATATCGGATGTCATCAATGATACCGGGGTCAATCCCTGCGCGTTTCACTGTTTCTTTCAATGTTACCGATGCAATTGTTGCACCATCTAGGTCTCGAAGTGTTCCGCCAAACGCACCAATTGCTGTTCGACATGCGGATACAATAACTACATTTTTCATATATTCTCCTTATAATTATGGTCTTATATTTTTTCCAATTCTGTATGGAAAGCGAAGGAATACTCGAATAAAAAGTGTTCCATTTCAAAAAATTGTTCGTACCGGGTTTTTAGTGATATCGAGACGTAGCATGCTACGTCTCGATTATTCTTTTGTCAGATCAAGAAAAACGCGAATGAGATTTTTGAGTTTTTCTAACAAAAAATTTTCAGCCACTACAAACTGGCAAATGACTTTTCATGAATTTGAATGGTCGCATCATTGCTGGCTTTGATTGCTTCAATTCTTCCAAGCGTTTCTGGTAAAAGCGCCATGATATAATGTTCCGCTGCTTTTACAACACCCGCATAATACGATGCATCTTTATTTTTTTCGTAAAGGGCATTTAAATCATCGCCAGATTTATCACCACACAATTTTTCAAGTTTCGGCATGGCTGTATTGGCACGCCATAAAAGCATCCATCCCATGATCACATCACCCATTGCGCGTAAAAAGGGTGATGCAAATGCAAATGCGGTGCGAAGTTTTTCGGACATGGCTGTCGTTCCCATATGCATGGCAGCTTCACCGAGTTTGTTCAAGGCATTGTCAAGTTTTTCAGCCAATGGTTTGAGTTGTTCATATTCTTTGGCAGTTGCTGTGGTTTTTTGAACATCCTGCATAAATCCCATAAAAACCTGGCCTTTTTTCATACCCAGCTTTCTTGCCAGTAAATCCATTGCCTGAATGCCATTGGTGCCTTCATATATTGAAGCAATTTTACAATCTCTTGCCAGTTGTTCAACTGGATATTCCTGCGTATAGCCATAGCCGCCATAAACCTGCATGGCTTCAACACAAACCTGATAGCCCAGATCTGTACAATATGATTTGATTAAGGGAATCAGCAGTTCAATCTGATCTTTCGCATGGGTGCGGGCCTCTTCAGTATCGCCAACTTTTTCAATATCAAACAAACTGGTGACATAATAGAGAAAGCTACGCATACCATCAACATAAGCTTTCATATTTAATAACATACGTCGCACATCGGGATGATTGATAATTGAAACAGATGGGGCCTCTTGATCAAAGGTTTTTTCCAATTCCTTTCCTTGCAGTCTTTCACGCGCATAATTGACTGCCAGTTGATAGGCACATGATGCGTGATAAAAGCCTTGCGCACCAACTCCCAGGCGTGCTTCATTCATCATGTTGAACATGATTTTCATGCCTTTGTTGGGTTCACCCAATAAGAATCCCTTACAGTTGCCTTTTCCACCCAGGGTCAGGCTGCATGTGGCACTGCCCTTAATCCCCATTTTATGCTCAATACCGGTACAGACAACATCATTATGCGCACCAATTTTGCCATTGTCATCCACCCAATATTTGGGGACAATAAACAATGAAATACCTTTTGTGCCTTTGGGCGCGCCCTCAATTCTGGCAAGAACCGGATGAATAATATTTTTTGACAAATCATGATCACCATTGGTGATAAATATTTTGTTTCCAACAATATTGTATGTGCCATCGTCATTAGGCGTTGCTGTTGTTGCAAGCGCACCAACATCAGAACCGGCATCTGGTTCGGTCAATAACATGGTTCCGCCCCATTCACCGGTGTACAATTTTTTAAGAAACAATTTTTTGATTTGATCCGTGCCAAACAGTTCGATCATTTTTCCTGTGCCATGTCCCATGAGTGCATATGCTGTCATGGCAAAATTGGCACCAACAATATATTCGAGTGCCGCAGCAGCGACCACATTGGGTAAGCCCTGCCCCCCAAGTTCAGGATCTTCGGTCATGCTGGTCCATTCTCCCTCAAGAATGAGTTTGTGCGCACGATGATAACATTTTGGGACTTTAACTTCCCCCTTATCAAATTGAACTTCTTCTTTGTCACCTTCAGCATAGGTGGGCAGAATTTCTTTCACCGCAAGATTTCTGGCTTCATTGACCAGTAAATCAATCATTTTGCGATTCATATTGTCAAATGCATCGGTTTTGGTTATTTTTTCAACGTCGAGCTGTTCATATAAAATAAAATCAATATCTCGACGATCACTTATTAATTGCGCCATTGGTTTTATACTCCTTTATTCATATATTTTTTCATCAACATCAAAAGCACCGGCAGCATCCGGTTCTGAGTCCCGAGTTATTCTTGCTTCTTTTGATGTCCAATATTCTTTATACCATTCATTGGCAATAATCATTGACATGATTTCACTGGTACCGGTCCAAATTGATGCCAGTCGTAAATCTCTAAATATCCGCTCCACAGAAAATACATTGGTATAACCAATGCCGCCCATGACTTGCATGGCATTATGCACTGCCTTCTGGCAGGATTCTGTGACGAACTTTTTTGCTTCTGAAATCATTCGTCGGACACGCCGGCTATCAATATCGCGATCAACCGCTTCGGCAGTCACATATATCATTGCGCGAGCAGCATCCAACAGCATGGCCGACTCGGCCACCTGAAAATTCACTCCTTGAAACTGATTGATTGGCTGACCAAATGCCTTGCGACGTGTTGTATATCCTGTGGCAATCTCCAGAGCAGGTCGCGCCGCGCCAATCGTCATGGCAGCTGTACCAAGACGTTCGGGAATCATCATGGTTTTGAATACAGCAAAACCGCCATTTTTAGCGCCCAACAGATTTTCTTGTGGCACCTTGACATCCTTAAATACCAGACGACTGGTACCACCGCCCCGACATCCCATCAAGCCATATATATAAGGGGTATCCACACCTTCTGTTCGGTCAACAATAAAACACGAAATTCCTTTATGCGGTTCGGCATCTGGATCGGTCCGCGCGTAAACTAAAAAGTAATCTGCACCTTTTCCGCCGACAATAAATCGTTTTTGACCGGTGATATAATAATAATCCCCTTTTTCTTCTGCAATTGTGGTTGTGCCAAAAAAATCAGACCCACCACGCGGTTCGGTCAGGCATTCTGCGGCAAAGATTTCTCCCTTGAGTAAGGGGCGCACATATTTTTCTTTTTGCGAATCCGTGCCATGTTTCACAATGGCATCGCAAACCAGTTCAGCCCCCACTCCATAAGTGCAGGCAAAGATATATCCCAAAACGCCAATTTCTTCAATACCTGCTGTGCTGGACACCCAGTTCAATTCACGCCCCCCCCATTTTTTGGGATACCGGCATCCCAAAAGATTTCGCTGACCGGCTGCCTTTAAAAAATCTTTGGGAAATTGAATTTTTTCATTGTCCATGTCGAGAATCATTTGACGTGGTATGGTTTTTACAAAATCACGAATTTCATTTCGAAATGCAATGGTTTTATCATCCAGTAAATAATCAAACATAATTTTCTCATTCCTTATTTAGGAAAGCTCGGAAAATAATATACTCATTCTTTGAAATGGTGAATCTATTTTATAAAAGCATTCCTTATTTAAATATTTAAAGACAATTTTAAGCAAAAAATGAGAAAATATGCAATATAAAAATGTTGGGGTTAGGACAATATAACATAAAAACTTGACTTTCGATCTAAATTGGTTTATAAATTTTTTCATACAACATATATTAAGCATTCAGGTGCCTTAGCATAATAGGGAATCCCGTGAAATTCGGGAACGGACCCGCCGCTGTAATCGGGGACGAACACTGCATGAAAGCCACTGTTTCTATTTAAAGAAATGGGAAGGCGCAGTTAGTAGCTTGATCCGATAGTCAGAAGACCTGCCTGAATAAGCAGTTTTGATTTCTATGGGAATAGAACAAACTTGCATATGATCTATGGATAAAAAAGGGGAATCCCCGGATCGATTTATTTCGGTTCGGGGTTTTTTTTTGCTTAGGAATGCTCTGAAAATAAGTTCCCCATTTGAAAAAATGTTCATCGGGGTTTTTGTTCTGTAGAGACGTAGCATGCTACGTCTCTACGTGCCAATCGATTATATGTTAAAGATAAAAGGGGAAATTAATTTTCGAGCATTCCTTAAATTATTAAATCTATGAGGATACATAATGAGTAATGATGCAGAGAATCGGCACTGGACTGAACGTGAGATCAAAATTCGGCCTGTTAATGAGGCAAAATATCAAGAAATGTAAAAATATATCCTGGAGTGGAAAGATGAACCTGAAAGTGACAATATTCTTATTTGCTTTTCTGGCGGTCTTGAACCAGTCAGTTATTGCTGAAAAATCTGAGCGTGTACAAACGCTGGATACAATTGTTGTCAGCGCCCAAAAAGATGATGATCTGGTCTTTCAAACAGGGGATGTTTATTTAGAAGAAACCCCTGCTTTTTATTCCTTGATCAAACGCGATCAATTTGAAGGCAAAATTGAAAGTCTTTCAGACGTTATCGAAAAAGAAGCCGGTGTTCAGGTGAATAAGGCAGGCGGGCTGGGAAGCTATTCTGTCATCTCGTTGAGAGGATCAACCAGTGAACAAGTAATGATCTATCTGGATGGTCTTTTGTTGAATGAAGCATCGGGCGGCGGTGTTGATTTAAGTAATATATCCCTGTCTGATGTTGAATCTATTGAAATTTATCGCGGCATTTCACCTGCCAGTTTCGGTAAAGCATCCATTGGAGGGGTGGTCAATATTAAAACCCTTCGGAATAAAAAAGAAATGGCGGGTCATATCAGTGTCGGCAAATCTTCTTTTGATACCAACCGCGCATCTGCTTATATCAATAATACACTGGAAAAAATGGACTATATTCTTTCTGCTGACTATCTGCGATCTGAAAATGATTTTCCATTGATCAATAAATATATAACACCAGACAGCCCTGCGGACTGGACAGAAGAACATCGCAACAATGCCACCCTCAGACAATATAATTTTTTAGGAAAAATGGGCTATGATTTTACTGATACAGTCCGCCTGACCCTTTTGAATCAATGGTTTAGTAAGGATCAGGGCATTCCCTGTCGCAAGAATTTGCCAAGCAGCACCCGCTTTGATACCGACAGAAATATCCTTACCACTGAACTGACCATGAATAATCTGGGCCAATATCATCTGAACACCAAATCCAGGATCAGTTACACATGGAAAGAAGAAGATTATGATGATCGAAAAAACCAAATCGGTAAAGGCAAAGTGCATACAATGGATTCAGTGTATGGTCTCAGTGCAAATTTTTATACAGAATACCTGACTGATAATAATACCTTCAGTGTGATTCTGGATCTTAAAATTGAAGATTATCGATCCAGGGATTTTTTTCATAGAAAGAATCCCAATGAAAGCAATCGGGAAACTTATATTATTGGGGCTCAGGATACATTCTATCTGATGGATCAGCAATTCAGCATTACGCCAGCACTTCGGTTAATGCGAGTGAACAATTATCTCTACGCAGCAAAGGACAGATTTGGAGAGCAATTATATTCAGATAAACGTAAAGAGAATTACTGGATGCCCCAATTGGGCATAAAATACCGCATGCTGCACTGGCTGTCATTGAAATCCAATATTGCCCGATATGTCCGGGAACCTTCTTTTTTTGAGCTTTTTGGTGATCGCGGTTCTTTTATTGGAAACCCATTACTGGATCCTGAAAAAGGGAAAAATTATGACATTGGTTTTGATATCAACTGGCAGTTATCAAATGAGTATTTGAGTCGGTTAACATTTTGTGGTGCATACTTTGTCAGTCATACAGACGACATGATTGTCAGAAATTTTTACTCTGCTGGCACTGCCAAAGCAATTAATAGTGATGGTCGAATCAAAGGTATTGAAACATCCATAAAAATAGATTTTTTAACCTATTTCAAGCTTCATATCAATTATACATACCAGGACACTGAAAATTTAGCTGGGGCCAATAATGGAAGCGCACTGCCAGGACGAATGGAAAATAGCTTTTTTGGAAGGCTTGAAGCACAATGGAAAACATTCAAAGTGTTCTATGAGAATATCAGAGAAGATGGCATGTACTACGATGAATCCGAGCTACTGGAAGCACCTGTAAAACAGTTATCCAATGCAGGTATGATATGGCATTATGATGATTTTCAGGCCACCTTTGATATCAAAAATATTGAAAACAAACAACATGAAGAATACTACCGATATCCGCTTCCTGGAAGATCATATGCGGTAAGTATGAAATATAACTTTTAATAAAGGAGGTTTTTATGAAAAGAAACCATTGTTTAATGCTGTTCTGTTTGATATGCGCAACAGCATTATTTTTCAAAATCACAGAAGTACATGGAAAAGAACAAATGACAGCCGTTGTGACAACATCATCAGGATGGACAAGCGGAGCGCATTCCATCGTTTCCGGGGTGCCTGTAAATGGACATCGGAGTGTTCAGAACAAATTGCGACCATCCATTTCTGACCTGAAAATCAGTAGTCATGGACCATATTTTTATCGAATGGAAGGTTTTCAGGCAGACAATATTTCCAAATTTCTCATCTCAAATCCTGAGAATGTCATCTGGAATGTTCCTTCACAGTCTGCTGATGAACCGAATCTACAAAGCCAGAGCAGCAATCCTTACGCCATAATTTTTGCCTCAAATGAAAAAGCATATCTGATTCGTTATGGCGCTCGAACTATCTGGATTGTCAATCCTGGTGTCTCTTATGAAGATCGTCATCAGTTTAAAATTGGTCAACTGGATATCAGTGCCTACGCTGTTGAAAATGGTCAAAACGACTATGATGATACTGATGGTTATCCTGAAATGTGCGGCGGAAAAATTATTGATGGCAAACTCTTTATTGTCATGCAGCGTTTGGTGGATTGGTGTCCCAAAGAATCAGTCCATTCCTATGTGGCTGTTTTTAATGTTCACACAGATACTGAAATTGATACCGGTAAAGGTGAAGGCTCGCTGAAAGGAATTAAACTGCCATCACCGGTTTACAATGCGGGTTTTCCAGGAAGCAGTTCCATTCATTACTTAAAAGAAAACAATACCTTATATGTCTCAGGACCTGCTTCAATGGGGAGTTGCAGCAGTGGTGTCGGCGGAAAAGGGGGAGTTGTATCAATTGATCCAAACACCTATGAAACAACAGTTGTTTTGAATGGCAGCACTGATGACTGGCCATATGGCAATATTGGTTCTACAGCCATTGTGTCATCAGATAAAGGCTATTTTGTTAGTATGCCCGACATTTACGTTGATGTAAGTAAAAACTCGGTGCATCAGTTTAATCCCGAAACAGGCGAAGTTATTGAGTCTTTCAGCAGTTTAAAAGGGAAAGATATTGGGAGCATGGCAGTGGATCGTCAACAAAAACTCTGGCTATGCAATGGTTCAGATTCTGAAATTGTGATTATGGATACATCAGATAATTCCATTGAAGAACGAGTTGCCATAGATCCCTCGCCTAAGTTGATTTCGTTTGTTTATACGTATGATTTTGAAGCAGGCGATGTCAATAAAAATGGCATGATCTCCCCTCAGGATGCTGTAGATGCCTATAAACTCACTTTAAAAAGTGAATGGACGAATGAACAACTTTGGGGGGCTGACTTTAATGGAGATGGTGAAATTACTGCTCAGGATGCTGTAGATATTTTCTGGGCAGGTTTTTAATACAAAAAATGGAAGGTTTTATCATGAAAAAATATATCATTATTTACACCCTGCTTATTTCTATTGTTTGTGCCGCTCAGGCCTTTGGTTTTCGCCTGGATGTCGAACCTGTCAGTGGTGGTATGACTGGTGAATCAGTGACAATACCTGTTAAACTCATTGATATCGATCAGGCGATGGATATTGATGCCATTGGCTTTACGCTCACATTTGATGACAGTCAGTTAACATATGTTGAGACTCAGAACGACAATACCTTGACAAAAGATTTTCAGCTTTTGGCAGGGAAGAAAATAGAAAGCGGGCAGATCAAAGTCCTGGGCGCAAACTTCGATCATGCGGTCAGGGTTACAGAGGATAGTATTTTGGTGAATATTGTTTTTACAATAAAAAATAATATTTCAACGCCCTGTTCTTTTTCTGTGTCCGATTTATTGGATGATATTGATCCAAAATCACAGATTCAAGGTGATTTTAATCATGATGGTCATCTCAGCCTCATTGATGTAATTATTGCACTTCAATGGTTAGCTGGCTTATTACCGCAACAATAAAAGGATTTACCATGAGAATCCATTGGCTCATTATTTACTGCTTTTTATTGATACGCATATTGTTTTCTCCACCTGTATTCGCATTTCAGATTTTTACAAATCCTGTAAGTGGAATCACAGGCGAAAAAATTTGCGTACCTGTTCAGCTAACCAATATCACTGATGCGCTTAACATAGATGCCCTGGGTTTTATCGCTGAATATAATGAGCAGCATTTATCATACAGTCATATCAGTAAAACTGACACTGTAACGACAGACTTTTTGATCAATGGCGCAGAATTAACCCCTGGTGCGGTTAAAATTGTCGGGTCTAAATTCAGTAATCCTGTGTGCATTACTGAGGATTCTATACTGGTTAACATTTGCTTTTCAATTGACTCAGATCTGGAATCTGAGTCAATTACCCTGACCGAATTTAAGGACGATATTGCAAAAGCAAATGTTGATTTAACTGACCAACCAGGACATACATCAATAAAGCCAGACAATGAAGACAGCGGCATTGGTGAATGTTTTATTCAACTGATCGCAGTGGATTTTTCTGATTTTTTTGGGCATCAGAAAAATTGTGTCAAACGATCCTCACACAAATTATCTGGTAAGAAATAAATAAGTTCACCACTTATCTTGAACGTATAATCGTTTGGCATCGCATGCGACGTCGCATGCGACGTCTCTACAGTACAAAAACCCCGATGAACATTTTTTAAGATAAAGAACTTATTTTCAGAGCATTCCTTAATCTTATCAAATAAAATTCGATAATTGTGCTTCAATATCTTTAAGAACCTGTGGATGTTCTGGTTCGTTTAAGACTTCGTGATAAAGCCCATCGTAAATTTGAATAAATTTTTGTTGTGAGCTGACTTTATCATACAACATTTGTGAACCTGCAGGGTCAGCCAATTTATCTGCGCCGCCATGAACAATACATAAAGGTAAATGAATCTTGCTGACCTCGTCATTGATGCGCTGCATGCCTTTGACAATTTCTGTCAACAGTTTTGCTGAAATCCGACCATTATACACAAGAGGGTCATCAATATATTCCTGCACAACTGCTTGATCCCGACAAACATCATTTGGATCAATCCGAATCAAGCCCAGCCAGGGGACAAACTTTGAAATGAGACCTCCCAATGTTCGACTCACAATATCTGGCAGAATTAATGGCGGCCCGGAAAGAACAGCAGCAGAAAGTTCATCCTGATAGTCCAACAGATAATTGGCACTGATCAATCCGCCCATACTGTGACCAAACAATATAATCGGTAAGCCCTGATGCCATGACTGAACATGATCAAAATAAATTTTAATATTGTCTGTAAAATCAGTAAATTTATCCACACGTGTTCGCTGACCGGGTGTTTTACCATGACCAATGTGATCAAAACCATATACGGCATAGGATTTCGGAACAAAAAAGTTGACCATATTCATATAACGACCACTATGTTCAACCAGACCATGCACTAACAAAATAATTGCTTTTGGGGTCTCCTCTGGTAACCAGCATTGATAATAGATTTTTGTATCACGAATCCCTTTAAAATAATCTTGCTTGTATTCCACTGTATCATCTCCTTATGTTTATTATTTTTCTATTAAAAGTTTCATTTTCTCAACAAGGGGGCCATCTTTTCGCCAGACGTGGCAGGTATCCAGCAAAAACTGAATAATCGGATCATCAGGTTTGGGTTTTGGAATAGGACGTTGGGCACGATTGGTCCAGTAGCCCTGTACCGCTGCTGATGCCATTGTTAATAACAGATGTGTCAAATGTGCGCATCCCTTAACACCACCCAATATTGTTTTTACTTTTTCGGTCATTCCCGGCGCAATATTGATTCCTTTGATTTTTTTCACTGAACAAGCAATATCCGGACATTGTTCACGTGGATGATCTAAAATTTCTGCCTCAATATCTGCAATGGTAAGTGAAGGCCCTGTCACCAACATACGAATAACCATCTGATGTATGGTTCCTGGCGGTTTTTGATCGCCATCAACAATATAATAATCAACAAGACGATCATCTTTAAGCCGACCTTCGACAATAATACTACGTTCATCTTCACAAGTGTATGTAAAGATATCCAGATTTCTTCTATGAATCACCTTTTTCTTGCGCGCTGAAATTGATTTGTTCTCCATAAATTTGATTCCTTTTCATTATGTATGTTGCATTTTTTTGTTTTAATTCCCCAATTTTTTTTAAATAATATTGAGCTGTTTGATTTTGAGGATATAATATGATCAAATTTGTGAATAAAGCCTGACTTTCTTCAACATATTCATTTAAAAACAAAACTTCTCCCAATTCCTGTAAAAATTTTTTTGAGGTGGGTTGAAGTGCCAGCATTTTTTTTGATATCTTGATTGCCAGGTCATATTTACCTTGCATTTTCAGTGCAACCGCATACCAATAGTTTCCTTCAATACTGTAGTAATCCTGTTTCAGTAATTGCACTGAAAGGATTTCTACCTGATCCCAATTATATTGTATTTGATAAATGTATATTAAAATTGTTATTGTCTCAGTAGATTGTGGTAAAATGGCAGTGGCTTTATTCAAATGAACAATGGCATTGGCAAAATTTTTATTCAAATAATATAACCATCCCAATCGATAATTGACTGTATACGTGTTGGGGTAATTCAGATAAACTGGTTTTAAATCTGCAATTGCATCAACGTAACGATTCTGTGATTCATGACGATACGATTGATGATAACACGATTTGATTGCTTCAGTCGTCATCTCTTCTGCAAAACAGTTTGCAAATCCTATCCATACGATAATCAGATAAATGCGTAAAGCTTTCATCTTGTACTCCTGCTGCGATATTTTTTTATCTGTTTCATCCCATCACGCGCCAGATAACTGGTTGGGACAATATTTAGTGAATGACTGAACATTTGTTCTGCCTGTTCAATCATGCCTTGATAGTAGTATCCCCATCCAAGATTGTCATATATTATATGATTGGTTGGTGCTGGATGATATGTTTTCAACTTCAGAAATGTACGCAATGCTTTTTGATATTCGTGAACATGAATATAACACCATCCAAGATTCTGAAGCGCAAAACTGCCCCAGGAAAAAAAAAGCTCCTTTTCAGGTAAATGTGCCATATTTTCTTCATAGATCGCAATGGCTTCGTGATAATCTGATTGCAGATAAAATGCATTTGCAATGAGCATGGATTGTTTAAATTGATCATAGGGAACCAAATTATACTCCAAAAGGCTTGCAATTGCAGCATCAGTATCACCTTGTTCATATTTTGCCCAGGAAAGACCAAACAGATGAAGACCCGATAGATGATTCCGCATGGCATTCATTTGCGAAAAAACGCTTTCTGCCTTTTGATACTCATTTTGATAAATATAACTCCATCCCAAAGTGTTTAGATTGAGAAAAGGCCAAAACTGATCTTTTATGCCAAGAAGCCTGTCGATTTTCGAATCATAAATGGAAATGGCAGATTCAAAATCACCATTAAAGTAATCAATTGCTCCCAATGCCATTTGGGCGCGAAAATAATAAGGCGATTTTTTGGGAATTTGCGTCAATATATTTTTGGCATCAACCGCATATCCCAAATACATCAATGCAATCCCCTGCCCCAAATTACCCATGACAGGATCACACGATTTTTTCACAGCCAGCTGATTGAACTGTGACAGCGCCACAATTGCATGTCCTTGATAAAGCTCGCACCAGATATCGACTTTTTGCGCCTGACAATTGTCAGGATCTTTGTTTAATATTAATTGACAAATCTGTGATGCACGTTTAAAATACCCTCTTAAGCCATAACTCTTTGCAAATTCTAAAGAAATGTCATTCCATTTGCTGGATATTGATATTAAATGCCAGATCTCCTTTGTATCTGCATAAAGAGGATCTTTGGAAATTAGGGTTTGAAGATAGTTTTTAGATTGTACAAACTTTTGCTGGGCATATGTTGAAAAAACCAGACCATATAAAAATGGACGTTTATCATCGGCTTCAAGTATACATTTGAGCAAATGCATTTCAGCTTCACCATATTTTTTTTGATAATACAGACACCAGGCAATCTGGGTATCTATAATGGCATCAGACGTCTCTCTGGTAATTTTTTGATATTTTTCTCTGGCTTGTTCATATTGATGGTTGATAAAATAACTATTTGCATAGGCAAGCGCAATTGTACGATGCCCGATAAACTGATTTTGAAAGGTTAAAGCTTTTTGATAACACGTACGGGCCCGTTCAAATTTTTTCATTTGTGAATGAATAAGACCCAATCCATAATAAGCATCTGACTGGATGGATTGACAAAAAGTTGATTGTGGATTTGATTGTGTGTTCACCCATGACAATGCCTTTTGAAACCACTCCCTGGCTTTTTCATTTTTTTCAAGTGAAAGGTAGATCCATGCATTGACCTGAATAATATTTATATCTTTATCTACCATATGATCAAAAGCCGCCATGATTTTGGCAGCTCTTTTTGATCGTCCCTGCTTGAGTAATGTCCATGCAAGCATGGTAACATACTCGACATTTTCAGGCATCTCATCTACTGCTTGTTTTGCATAGAAATAAGCATGTACGAATTTTTCTTTTTTGAATAACGCATTGCTCTTAAGATAATAAGAATGGGTTTTGATACCTGTACATCCAGTAATAAATAAGAGCATAAGAATCAGTAATCGTTTGTGTAAATAATTATGTTGCATTTGAACAACCCATTTTTGATCAAAGTATTTTTAAGAAATTATCTGAAAATAAGTTCCCCTTTTTAAAAAATGTTCATCGGGGTTTTTGTTCTGTAGAGACGTAGCATGCAACATCTCTACGTGCCAAACGATTATACATTCAAGACAAATGGGGAACTAATTTTTCGAGTATTCCTAAGCATTTCATCTCAGATTTCATGCCATAAATTCCTTGATCGTCGTTTGGATAGCATTTTTTTACGATTTGGACTTGAAATGAATATTAATGTAGTATACCCATAGTAAAAAATCAATATAATCTTTTGTGACCATTTTTGAATTGGGGAACTTATTTTCAAAGCTGCTCTTAAAATAAAAAAATAATAACAATTGACAAATTTTTGTTTGATAGTAATCTAGGAATGCTCGAAAAATAAGTTCCCCATTTATCTTGAACGTATAATCGTTTGGCACGTAGAGACGTAGCATGCTACGTCTCTACAGAACAAAAACCCCGATGAACATTTTTTTTAATGGGGAACTTTTTTTTCAGAAAATTTCTTAGTACATTATTTAACCAATAACACAAGGAGGCAAAAAATGAACAACATCCAAAAAGTTTTATGCGTATTTACAAGTTTTTTTTTAATGATACAAATATTTGCTGCTTTTTCAACTGTTGTTGCAGCATCAGGCCCTAAAATCCAATTTTTAAACGTCCCTGCTTATGGCTCGCGGATTGAAAATTTAACTGGTGTCATTCTTGATGGTATTGCGGCGGATTATCAGATTGGCGTGTATATTTTTGTTGATGGTTGGAGAACGAAAAAAGTTGAAAAAATAAATAATGATGGTTACTGGACTTGCGACATTACGACTCAGAATAATGATTGGGATGCAACACATATTGCAGTATTTTTATTTACCAGGGATTTTGATTTGCCCCTTTTGAAAAACGACAAAATAATTCCGACCTCATTGTTTGATAATGCATTATTTTATGAAGAAATCAATAGAAGGCCAATGAGAACCCGTTGATTATCCTTTCAACGTATAATTGAGGCAGATTTCTGTTTTCATTCGAGGAACTTTGATCTGTCTCTTTTTCCCAAAAAACTAAAATAAAAATTGCATTGGCCTCGCACTGGCCTTCAATTCGTATTTATGTCCAACTTTTTTGTTAAGGAAATCAGCTTATTTCCTTAACAACCTTAATTTCACTCCCCACAAAAATCAAAACATACGCTTTTAAAATTTTTTAAGCTGTTGATTTCCTCAAATGCTAAAT
>Ga0272440_1001804_pt1 | contig 17177 bp, 3 predicted proteins | sample SSMMMBAug17_FD_192440 | JGI IMG/M metagenome (GOLD analysis project Ga0272440, IMG submission 192440) | Marine sediment archaeal communities from Little Sippewissett salt marsh, Falmouth, MA, United States - SSM-MMB-Aug17 | ecosystem: Environmental > Aquatic > Marine > Wetlands > Sediment ... | reverse complement strand
TGCCAATTGTATTATTTTTTTAAAGACCTTTTGAATGGCAACGCTTTTACCTACCATATCCGCCAGTCTATGTGAAGCGATGACAGTTGTTTTTAACGTGATATTTTCTTTTTCCAAACAGCGTTTTTCTGTTAAATCTCGAACAGCTATCATATCAAGGTCTCGACCCATATAGCGAATTGATCTCATACGACAGTCAAGTATTAATTGGATACCCTCTGATGACTTTTCTTGAATTTCACAGGACAATTGTTTTTTGTTTAAAAAATTTTTTACAGTTTTTGGCGAAAACACTTGGGATAAATGCTTTTGAATGGTTTGTTGTCGATTTGTTTTAAATATGATTTCAATGGCAGAATTAACTTCAATAATCAATCCTTGTTCATGAATGATAATTCCTTCTGTTGTTGCTTCTGCCATGGTATAAAAGCGATCACGTTCCTGTTGAAGGCTTAAATGTGTTTTAATACGAGCAACAACTTCTTCACTAACAAAAGGCTTTGTGATGTAGTCAACTGCACCTGATTTAAAAGCATTGATTTTATAGCGTAAACTGGTTTTAGCTGTTAAAAAAATAATTGGAATATGCTTTAATTTCTGATCGGATTTGATCATCTGGCACGCCTTAAAACCATCAATTCCAGGTAGACCAATGTCTATTAAAATAATATCTGGTTGAAGGTGCAGGGCTGATTGTAAGGCAATGTCAAAATCGAGTGCAGTCCGCACAATATAGCCATGTTTTGACAAAATTTCTGTCAGTACATCCAGGGTTTCAGGTTGATCTTCGATGATTAGAACAGTTTCCATTTCATAGTTTTCCTTTATATAAGTGATTGTAATCGATTAAAATCATACTTTTTTACCCAATCTAATAAAATTGTTCCAGCAAAAGGATATTTTTTTTCAATATTTTGGATAGCTTTTTTTGTTTTTTGAGAATCAAGGGTGAGAATACCATTTTTTAAGTCCAGTTGAACTGTTTTGGGCATGTCCTGTATGATACGTCTCAATTCTTCATCTGTAACTTCAACGCGCTTATCTTCATATATAGAGGTCTTATCATAAATATAACTTATATTCAGATGGTTAGCCATCAATTCAAACATATTGTTAAATTTGAATGGTTTTAATAAAAAATCATCACAACCTGCATCAATGGCAAAAATCCGATCTTCTTCAAATGAACTGGCGGACACTGCAATGATTATCACATGGGATGCTTCAGTTTCCATTTTCCTGATATGCATAGCAACATCAAACCCATTTAAAATGGGCATAAACATATCCAGCCAGATCAGATCGGGTGACCAGTTTTGCCAGACATCCAGGGCAAGCTGGCCATTCTCAGCCTCTTGAACATCAAATCCTACAGATACCAGGGCATCGACTAAAATCTTTCGATTACTGGCAATATCATCTACAACAAGTATTTTATATGACTGATGCCCTGGCTTTAACCCAATAACATTTTTTTGATCCTTTTGTACTTCGATTGATTCAATAGCAATCGCTGGTATTTCAAATGAGAAATGCGCCCCATTATCTGATTTTTTTTCAATGCGTATATCTCCTCCCATTAAATGAACAAATTTTTTACAGATGGTTAAACCAAGCCCTACACCATGTTGCGTATCTGTTTTTTGGGTTGATGATTGTGTAAACATTTCAAATAAGGTGTCAGGGTCATCAACACTTATTCCTGTTCCAGTGTCAATAATATCAAATAATAATTGAATGCCATTATTTGGTTTTGTTATTGAATTATCTAACTTTACGTGTATGTCAATATGTCCTTCATCTGTGTATTTAATCGCATTATTGATTAAATTTATTAATATCTGACGAAGCTTAAGATCATCAACTTGAATATATTGGGGTAATTGATCACATATGTAAAAATTCAATAACAAATGCTTTTGTTGGGCTGAAGGAAACATTATGTGTTTGATATCACTTATAAAATCATTAAGACTGATAGCCCTTTCCTTTAATACTGTTTGATTTTCTTCCATCTTTGAAAGATCCAAAATATCATTAATAATAGAAAGCAAATGCTCGCCATTTTTTTGGATTGAATTCAAGTAATTCGATTCTGTTGGATCATGTTGTCTTTTTCTGATGATAAGGTCAGAAAAACCAAGAATTGAATTTAAAGGAGTTCGTAATTCATGGCTCATATGGGCTAAGAATAGTGTTTTAGCTTTATTGGCACTTTCAGCTTTTTCTTTGGCCAGTTTCAAATCGTGCTCTGTATTTTTTATCTTAGTGATATCTGTAGCGATTTCCATGCGTACCCAACGATTATCACGCCATTTTATCGCTCTGTCCTGAATGTAATACCATCTTTTTGTTAATGTATTTTTAAATTCCCATGTGTATATTTCATTTGGTAGATCATTGTTATTCAAAAGCAAGTGATTGGTGCAAAAAGGGCAGGGGCCTGTTTGATTTTTTTGGATGCTTTTCCAGCATAGTTGACCTTCAATATCTCCTATGGTGTCACGAATTTTTTTATTTATAAACAATAATTCATATGTCTTCATATCTGCTACATATATTGATTGATCCAAACTGTTCATTAACTGAACAAAGCGGTCTTTTTCATCGGCAAGTTGTTTGTTTGTTATTTGAAGATCATGGGTTCGCTGGGTGACTTCATACTCTAGCACCTGTTTTGCTTTTTTTATTCTGTGCAACCTGGAATAAAAATAAATAAATATCAAACAAAGGAAGGATAAACATATAAGTATTCTAAACCATAATGTTTGCCACCAGGGGGCAAGTAATGTCAGTTTAATAGAAATGGGGGATTCATTCCAAATACCATCATTGTTTGCGGCTTTAACCTGAAACGTATACTTTCCATAGGGTAGTTTGGTATATGTTGCATATGCTTGATTACTCTTAACATAAACCCAATCTCTATCAACATTCGACATATGATAAGCATACTTATTCTTTTGGGGGGAAACATAATTAAAGGCTGCAAAGTTAAAACTAAAAACAGATTCTTCATGAGTTAAAATTAGATGGTCAAGATAAGTAATATGGCTATCCAGAGGCGATTTATCACATACTGGCACGGATTGATTAAACAATTTGAAATCAGTCAAAGCAACTGGCGTAATAAATGGGTTGTGTTTTATTTTTTCTGGATAAAAGGTATTGATTCCTTTGATTCCACCAAAAAATAATTTACCATGTTTATTTTTGATTGACGCGCGTAGATTAAATGTTGAACTACTCAGACCATCATGTTCATCGAAATTTCGAAATGTTTCTGTGTCAGGATTGAAGCAGGATAGCCCATTATTGGTACTGATCCACAAATTGCCATGATCATCTTCAAGAATATCAACAATAAGATTACTGACCAGACCATTTTTTGTTGTATAAACCTTTATGTCCTCTGTTTGACGATTAAAAAGAATCAATCCATTTGTAATACTACCAAGCCAAAACCTGTGGGATTTATCCTCATAAAATCTATGAATCGTTAATCTTGTTAATAACTTATTTGCATCATTATTTTTAGAAAGATGGATGAAACTTTCAGTAGCCCGAACAAAGCGATCAACACCACTCCCTATGCAACTAATCCAAAGGTTATGATTGTGATCTTCATAAATATGACACACTCTGTTATCTATAATAGTATCTGATTTATCTTGCTCATGCTTAAAATGATCAAAAAGTTGTGTTTCAAAGTTAAAGCGATTCAACCCACCTCCCCAGGTTGCAATCCACAACGTATTTGTATGATCCAGTAAAAGATCATAAATAACATTTGAGCTAATGCTATTTGGATTATTAGAATTGTATTGATAATGGGTAAAAATCCCTGTATCCCTTTGATAGCAAAACAGACCATTTCCCCAGGTTCCAATCCAAATGTTGTGTTGATGATCTTCAATCATACAAAGGGGAATTGATTTAGCAATTTTTGATGATTGTTTATGGTTCTTTGAAAAATGTTGAATCTGGTTTGTTTTGGGATTCAAACAAGACAAGCCAAACCCATTTATAGCCATCCAAATTTTGCCCTGATGATCTTCCATGATATCATTGATATAATTGCCTCCAATACTGTTTGAAATATCAGGGTTTGCAATAATCCATTCGAACTCTTTATATTTTGGAAATAATAGATTAATACCGCCACTGGTTGATCCAAACCATAGAACACCTGAGCGATCATGTAAAAAAGAAAGGAGTGAATCTTCTACAAGACTAAATTCACTGGAATTTTTTCGAAAATTTTTCCATTGCCCATTTTTTTGATAATTCATCCATAGGCCACTGCTACTGGTTCCTATCCAAAGATTTCCCCAACTGTCCTCATTGATAAAACGAATATTATGAGTTGTTCTTCTTGAAATATTTTTGCTGAAGAGAATGTTTGTAAATTGACCTGAAGATATTTCTAATTGTTGCAAGGCGCCATCACTACCCACCCAAAAATTTCCTTTTGAATCCTGAAAAATTGCTGTAACTCTGTTATTATAGAGACTGTTTATATCATTGGGCTGATGGGTAAATCGCTGAAAGGTTTGGGTCGTTGTATTAAATTTGTTTAGCCCATTAATTGTTCCAACCCAAAGACAATTGGCCTGATCAATATATAAGGCCTCAATAGTATTGCTGCACAGGCTATTAGAATCATTTGAATGATATTGAAAATATTCACTGGTGAAAGTCTTTATGTTAAAACGAATAACGCCTTGACTTCTTGTGCCGGCCCATAAAAAGCCATCATTTGACAAAATGATTTTGAAAATTCGGTGCTGACCATCGTCAAAAAATCGTTTATTCCTGGAAGTTTTAGGATCAAACCGATTGAGACCATCACTTGTAGCAACCCATAGCACACCATCTTTTGATTCAACAATGGAATTGATAGAACTATGACTCAAGCTATTTGGATTATTTGATTCATGGTTATAAACTGTAAAGGAAGAACCATCATAACGATGTAAACCATTTGATGTTGCTATCCAGATAAAACCAGTCTGATCCTGAATCATGTCAGTAATATAGCAAGAACTCAGGCCATCTTTGATGTTTAAATGATGAAAACGATCATTTAGATAATTGGTTTTTGATATTGCGATTGTCGGTAATAGAATAATAAAAACAATTATTTTTTTCATTGAGATGTAATCCATTGGCCGCTGTCGTTATCCGAACTTATCGATTTTGCGATCACATTTATTTTAAGTAAGCGAATCTTAATTCTGTTCATTCTTAAATTCTGATTCAGACAAAAAGGATGAACAATTATACAATTATTAATCACTCACAGCTTCTTATATAACAAACGATCAAATCCAATCGATATAATCGCATAGGTTTGTAGCTTTACCTTATCACCAAATTCATCGACCAATTCCTTTGAGTATGTTTTTGCCTGAGATCTTGCTTCCTTTAACTTTCCTTTTACTGCATCTAATTTAAATAGAGCGGTGTCTGATAATTTCTTAATATTTTTTTGCTTTAGTTCTTTTGATTTAATAAATTTAAATTCAATCAAGGTATCAATGAGTTGATACTTCCTGCAATCTGGCCGAACAATCATGGCAAGATCTGCGTAGCCTGATTGACTTTGTCGTTCACTGATCATTAGATAATTGTTATTTCGAAGCAAACACATGAAGATGGTTTTTATTGTCAATTCGTTTGCCCACCGACTATCGCGCCAGTTAAAGGTTGGGAAAACCTGTTTTTCAATAAAACTTCGAAGTGATGCGATGTGTCCTTTAAATAGAAACTCTTTTGATGTTTCATGACCTTCATCTTGAATGATGGGATCAGGAATAATCCATCTGGCAATACCATCGATATACAGACTTTGTGTAACTGGATTTGGAATGGTGAGTACGGGATCACCAGAAACTGATAACTTTTTCAATGTCAACATGCCCATAAAATACAGGTATGATCCCATAAAAGTTCTATTTTTTGAACTCACTGTTGTCATGGCTTTCAGGCCGAATCTTGAGGTAATTTCCGGAATATCAACCCGCTTATTTTGATTCAGTTCCATGATCATTTCTTTACCACCCGGCAATTCTGCAATAAATTCAAGACGTCCTTCATCTGTGACAAGATTGTGATCCATCAGAGAAAGCGGAAGTTTTCCATACAGTTGTTCTATGTGTTTGAACAAATACATGACCAGTGTTGGATTATAAATTCGATTATCTGTAAAAGGTGAAAAAATATAACCATCATAAAGGTTTTTCATTAATTGTAAAATATCATTCATCCAGTCTTGTTTACCACCTGGAAAAATGGTTGAAATGTTTACTCGGCTATACCTGGGATTTGTTTCCAATGAATCGGCAAATATACAAATCAGGTCTTTTACTTCTGATTCAGTAAATCCACAAAGGTCGGAAAAATCGGGCAGCATATGAATATCAGTTCGAATATTGTCGCCGCTGGTTACATCACTAAGTAGTATTGGCGTAACTCCAGTTAAATACATACGATCCAGACCTTTTCCCTTGGCTGCTGATTTTAATTGCTTAAAAAGTGTTTTCATAAAACCGCCCAAACCAGTCATGCTGAAGTATTCTTTATTTTGTTTGTTTGCAATCATTTCATTGGCAAAATTATCATATTCATCGATAAAGAGGTATAATTTGTGACCAGTTTTACGAATAACAGATAACATATTAGCAAAACTACTCATCGCTTGATTGGGATGGATTTTTATTTGTGATGGCAGCATATCTTTATAGTCCGATGCAAAGCCTTCAATACAATCGTTTATATGTTGAAACAAATGTTGTTTTACATTTTTATCAGAACAATCCACACATGAAAAATCCCATTCCATCACAAAGTATTTGTTATGAAGCGGTGTTGGATTGTCATAGATCCATGTTCCTTGAAAAAGTTTTTCAAATTTATCGGCCTTCGCAATGTCATAGTAGTTTCTTAAAGTGGTCAGCCAGAGTGATTTTCCAAATCGTCGCGGGCGTAAAAACAGAAGATATTTTCCAACTTCTTCTGTTAATGGAATTCGACTGGTTCGATCAATATATGTAAACCCTTCTAACCTGATTGATTCAAAATTGCTGATTGCGTAAGGATTTTTCATTAAAAGTTTTCCTTATTTATGACATGTCATGGATAAAAAAGAATCTCTAAAAGCCATAGTTATAATAATAACCTAATTTTTATCCTTTGTAAACAATACAATCTTGGGAAAGGGCGGGTCACATCTTCATTTATCATTAACGACTGTTTTTGGCGTAGGATATACAAGTATAAGCGGTGCAATAAAAAAAGCAAGACAATATTTAGAGAACGATGATTTATTGAAAAAACAAGTTTTATCTATCTTAAATGGTATATGAAGATTTGACCCTCCTAACCTTAAATGTCAGAAAATATTTTCGCAGACTCGAATATTTTTTCGAATATTTTATTAATTAAATTCATTTACTTATAATAATGTGCGAAAATATTTTTATAGCACAGTCGAACGTTATAGATCAAATAAACACATCACTTTAAAATAAATAACAAATCCAAACAGTTATTTGGACTTGATTTTTTGGCACTATAATTGTAATATACAAACCTTAAACGAGTATAGAACTATTTTATTTGCAGTTATTTTAATGCTATCAACAATGTGGGTGCGACCAAAACAAGATACGAAATGAAATAATTAAGAATTCAGATGCGACCATGCATGTAAATACACTTTACTTTACAGTTGTCTTGCAACACTTAGTGAAAAACACAGTTTTAAGGTTTTCTGGAAACCATCTTTTATTTCAGCATTGACTCCTGAAGACAGATGTCACCTGAATGGCCTGGCTGTTGTTAAGGGTAAAGCTCGGTATGTAACATGTGTGAATCGTTCGGATGCTGTGGCTGGCTGGAGGCAAAGGAGAAGTAAGGGGGGATGTTTAATTGATATATCTTCTGATGAAATAATTTCAGAGAATCTTTCAATGCCACATTCTCCAAGATGGTATAATGATAAATTATGGCTTTTGAACTCTGCAGCAGGTGACTTTGGATATGTTGATATGAAAAATGGCATTTTTGAACCTGTTACCTTTTGTCCGGGTTATATGCGTGGACTGGCTTTTCATAAGAATTATGCCATCATTGGTTTATCCAAACAACGCTCACGAACAGTACTGTCAGACCTTGAGCTGGACAAGCGACTTGAGGAAAAAAATACTGACTCACGATGCGGTTTATTTATTGTAGATATTCATACCGGGAATGTACTCCATTGGTTAGAATTTGAAGGACTCATTTCAGAACTATATGATGTTCAAATATTAAAAAATACTTCCTGCCCAACACTTTTGGGATTTAAATCCAATGACATTGCACAAGAAATTAGTTTTGAGGAGGGTCAGTTGGTTAAAAGACACACCCTTGGTTCACTCCAGGAGCCTATTCCTTTTTTTCAGCCGCAAGAAAACAATAAGGAAATAACGAAACCTCTGGTTCAACCTGATCCTGTATTTAGATTTCAGCTAAGCACAAATATGAGATTTCAGTATCTGATTGATAATCATATTCACTTGCTCCATTCAGATTTTGTCAATCGATCACAATCTAAAAAAATAAATGAACCCCTTATTGCCATTGTAACTATATACAAAAAAGAAATTATCGGAATGCTGATCGCTGAAATTCGTGCGGACAGAAAATCATCAGAGCTTTTATCTATCTTTATTAAGAAACAGTTCAGGTGCCAGGGGATAACCAAAGGAATGCTTAAAATTCTCTACAAAGCAACTAAAAAAATGGGTTGTAAGTATATAAAAATATCTTAATTAATATGGAGGTAAACAATTGAAACAAAAAAATAATTGGTACACATTTAATAAACTAAGTAATAAGAATAATTGCTGTCCCTTCATTGAATCAATGGGGAGTTTTTTTATTTATGAGTCTACTTGTATTCCTGGCGATGAGACGTATCAGAGCTTTCTGAAATGTACGACGCTTTCAAGAAAATCTATAAGGAGTATTTATGCTACAACTATTTAAAAAATTGTTATCAATCACTAAACAAAACTTACAAAAATTAACTATATTTGTAATAATCACTCTAACCCCGGTCTTATTCCTTGCGCCCAATGTTCAGGCTTTTATGGAATTGACAATAACATGCAAGAGTGAAAATTTAATTAGACTTGAAGGCTTTTTCTTTGCCAATAGCGGTGATACTATGGAAATCTCTTTAGATGGTGAAGAATGCGATCTTGAATCTTTTTCTATGCAATATATCGAATGTAAACTAAATTCGCCGCCATCAGAAATATTAGATGAAAGTGTTATTGCTCGATTAACTGTAAATGGTAATATGACAGAATATTCACCAACAACACCATCAGAAGAATGCTTTAATCAGGACGAACCAGATCTGGTCATATATGGAAATAATACAGTGATTCAACCTGGTGATATAACTCCATCAGTTTCAGATTACACGAATTTTGGCAGTGTATTTATTGAGACTGGAACAAACTCTCTTTGTTATTCATTGGCCAACAGTGGAAGTAGTGTTTTATCGTTAACAGGATCTTCTGACTTAATTGAAATTACAGGTGCCAATGCCTCAGATTTTTCTGTGGATGCCCAGCCAATTGCCAATACTCTTGCAGCAAAATCATCCATACCATTTACGATCACTTTTGATCCATCGGGTTTGGGAGCAAGAACAGCTATCGTTCAAATCCAATCCTCTGATCCAGATACTTCAACCTACTCTCTTGCAATTCAAGGGACTGGTGTTTCTCCTGAATTAAATATTATGGGGAATAGTCTGACTATTACGAATAATGATACCACGCCTTCAATGTCTGACCATACACAGTTTTCAACTATTAAACTGGATGATGATTCATATACACGAGTATATTCAATTGAAAACCAGGGAACAGGTCAGTTAACCATTTCAAATATCTCTGTAACAGGTAGTCATAGCAGTGACTTTACTATTGATTCTCAATCTATTGCAAATACTCTGGCTGCTGGTGGTTGTTTTGTTATTACAGTAACATTTGACCCTTCAGAAAGCGGCATTCGTTCTGCAAGTATTTCAATAACAAGTGCAGATGCTGATGAAAATCCCTATACCTTTTCAATTGAAGGAATAGCATATCCAGTTCCACAGATAGATAGAGTGACAGATATAATCATTGCTAAAAATTCTACAAATAATACTGTTTCTCTTGGCACCAGTCATGTGGATGGCAGTTCACTGACATTATCAATTGCAACATTTGCAGCATCTGAGCCAGTCATGATTTCAACAGCTTCAGAATATCTTAATGTCAACTATACATCTGATATCAAGTATATTGGCCAATTAGCTGATGGCATAGCCCTTTATACAATTACAGGCGGATTGAATGCAGAAACCCTGACTCTATCCATTACACCCATAGCAGATACATCTGGTTCTGGTTCTTTCACAATATCAGTCACAGACACTTTGTCACAATCATCTTCCACATCATTTACAGTAAGAGTAAACTCGCCTCCAACAATGACACAGATTATCTCAACCAGTATTTTGGCTTTTAATGGATCATCTCAACCATTGGCATTTACAGCCACAGATTCAGATGGACAGGCAGTAACAATCAGTGCATGCTCTGATAATGCAAATATCACAATCAGTATAGCTGGTTCAGGACAGAATGTTTATACAATAACTTCAGGTACAACATCTGGGGTGCCATTAACATTAATGGTTTATTCAAGTGACAATTATAGTGGAACAGCAACAATATCTTTAGCAATAACTAATACTACAGGTCTTGCCAATTCAACAAACTTCACAGTCCTTGTGAATCATCCTCCAGAAATATCACAAATAACTTCAGGTGAGATTATAGGCTTTAATGGATCAAATGAATTCTCTTTTACAATTTCTGATGCTGATCATCATGCATTGACTTTATCAGCATGGGCAGCAGAGTCTCAGATAAGTGTGGCCATTGGTGATTCTGGAAATGAATATACAATAAGCACAGGAACAGAAACAAATTTAACAATAACAGTTTATTCAAGCAGTGATTACAGTGGAACAGCAAATATTTCCATGAGAATAACAGACACAGTTGGTGATTCAGAAGCAATGAATTTCACTATTACAGTTAATACACCACCAGTACTGACAAATATTGATTCAGGCACTATTGTCCATTTTAATAGTTCTTCACAGGCATTGGATTTCACAGCAACAGATGCAAATGGGCAGGGACTTACAATAACAGCTGTCTCATCTCATTCAGATGTGACTGTTGATATAGCTGCAACTGGAAATAATTTTTACTTTATGAATAGCGGAACTGCAAATGGATATCCCTTAACATTGATAGTCAGCTCTGCCAATGACTATAGTGGTTCTGTAATTATATCACTGGAAATTGCAGATACTGTTGATGATTCACATATGATTACCTTTACAACATATATCAATGCGCCACCTGAAATCAGCTTCATTGCAGATCAGACAACATACGAAGATGTTGCAATAAATACCATTGATTTTTATGTTTCCGATTGTGATGGTGATGCCCTTACGATAACAGCAGAGTCATCAGATATCACAATTCTGTCCAATTCAAATATTGATATTAATACTTCTGACAGTAACAGCACATTTATTTCAGTAGAAGCAAATACAGATACTTCAATGATGCTATCTATTCTTCCCAATACGCATCAGTCAGGTTCGGTGTTTATTACAGTGACAGTGGATGATGGAATGGCTCAAAATAGCACAAGTTTTACCCTTGATATTACACCAGTGAACGATCCACCAGCTATAAGTTCTTTATCTGATTTAACCCTATATGAAGATGCCGGGATGCAAAGTTTTGTGATAACAGTTATGGATATTGAATCGAATAGCCTGGCGCTAACTGCTGTTTCCTCTGATATTGTATTGATAAGTGGTGATAATGTTAGCTTTACATGTAATGGAATGACTGAAAATGCACCATATTCATTTGAAGCCAATGGTTTGACCAATCATTCAATTACTTTTTTAATGAAACCTGAAGATGATGAATTTGGAACAGCAATTATTTCATTGACTGTTACTGATTCTGGTGGGTTGACTGCATCCAGTGCTTTTGCTTTAACTGTTATTTCTGTCAATGATATGCCGACTTTTACCCTGGTTCCAAATATTTCAATTAAAGAAGATAGTGGTACACTGTTTTATACAAACTGGGCAACGAATGTTACGACTGGTGCCTACAATGAAACTGACCAGGCATTAACATTTTCAATATCTCTTGACAATACAGATCTATTTACATCAGAACCAGTGCTTACAACCACTGAAACAAATACAACCCTGGTTATAACACCATTCCCTGATCGGTATGGATCAGCTATCATGACAGTAAAATTGACAGATGGTTATTCAACAACGACTGCTGAATACTTTTATTTGACTGTCACTTCAGTAAATGATCCACCGGTCTTTACCAAAGGTGATGATTTATATAATTTGGGTTATACTGGATCACCAACCAGTTATACTGTCCAGGGATGGGCAACAGGCATAGACAATGGCCCCATTGATGAATCAGCACAAACATTGACTTTTCATACTGGCATACCAGACTATACAGTTCTTAAAAGTGATCCAACGATAAAAATTTCAGGCACAAAAGGAGATCTCATTTATGAACCTGTTGCTGGTGCCAATGGATCAGTCACAGTCACTGTTTATCTTGCAGATAGTGGTGGTGAAAGCTACACCAGTGGTAATCAAACATTTGTCATTACAATTTTATCAAAAAACAATCCACCAGAGTTTAAACCTGGCACAAATATATCAGTTAACGAAGATTCTGGCCTGAATACAATTACTGGTTGGGCAGCAGATATTACAGCAAATGATACCAACCAATCACTTACATTTGGCATTACCTTGACCAATGCGGCATTGTTTGAAGTTTTGCCATATATTGCGTACACAGGTACAACAGGTGACTTGAAATTCAAGCCAAAATCCAATTCAAATGGTACTGCAACTGTATGGGTGACTTTAAAAGACAATGGCGGACTTGCCAATGGTGGTTATGATACCTTTACAACTCAACCATTCACCATCACTATTAAACCTGTTAATGATGCGCCAGATTTTACAATAGGTTCAAACCAGACTGTCAAGAGAGCTTCAGGTACAATAAACATTTCAAATTGGGCAACAAATATTAGTGTTGGTCCATCAAATGAAACAGGACAGAAACTGACATTCCATGCAAGCTCAGATGATTCATCATTGATTCAATCAGTGAGCATTGATTCAAGTACAGGAGCACTAACATTTACACCAGGTTCAAGCAATACTGGAACTGCATTAATATCTGTTTATCTTAGTGATAATGGATTAGAAAATCAGGTTAGCCAAACTCAATTTTTTAATATTGAAGTTACCGATGATAGTCCACCATCAATTTCAATGATTCGTGATCAGGAAACTGCTGAAAATACTGCAACTGAATTAATCTATTTTACAGTTTCAGATATTGAAACCGCTGGTTCTAACCTGCTTATTAACAAAGAAAGCTCAGATAATACTCTTATCGCCGCTGACAATATTCATATTACACAAACTTCTTCATCTGATAGAATCATGACAATTGATCCAGAGAAAGCTGCTGTTGGTGTAGTTACCATTACCATAACAGTCGCAGACTCAGTTGCACAGAAAGCTTCTGAATCATTTATACTGACAATTCATGCACAGCCTCATGCAGAAATTAGCAAGGAATCCCAATCTTTAACAAGGGGAAAGGAACCTCATAGTGTTGATTTTAAAGCAATTGCTATTTCAAATACCATCACCAAATGGTTATGGGATTTTGGCGATGGTACGACAAGCAATGAAACCGACCCTATACATACATATTTTCTCAGGGATGGAGAATCAACATCCAGTTACTCTGTCACACTGACTGTTTATGGTCCTGGCGGCACTTATACACATATCAGTCCTGATTATATTACTGTTGATGAGATCATCAATGTTGATTTCATTGGAAGAGGTGATAATAGTAGTAGAAGTGGGGTGTATCCATATACTGTCTATTTTTCTGATTTTTCAGTTGGCAACTTCAGTGCCTGGCATTGGGATTTTGGAGATGGCAATACTGCTTCAAATACAACATCTGTAACAAACATATATACAAATCCTGGAATCTATTCTGTTACCTTAACTGTCTCATCACAAGGTAAAAACTATACCAAAGTAAAAAAAGAGTATATTTCTGTTAACGATGGCTGTATCAAAGGTCATGTGACAGGTAGTGATTTAAGTAAATTAAATGGTTATTATGTTGAAACATGGCTTAATAACAAATTATATGGTTCAACTATTTCTGATAGTAATGGCCAATACACCATAACTGACTTACCTGCTTCAAACCATTTTATTGTTGCAGTCTGGCCGCCATTTGATTCATACGATTATATGAATCAATTTTATGGACAGGTAGCGAATCGCTCTGATGCAACGTTTGTTTCAACATTAACTTCCAGTGCAACAGGAGTTGACATCATTCTTCCCGAATTTCCAAAAGGTGGCATTAAGGGGCAGGTTTTCCATGCAAATGGTTACACAGGATACAGTGAAGTAATCATGGAAGTATATTCAGATACAATTAAATTCGGCAAGAGCACTATGACAGATCAGAATGGCGTATATACATTCACAGGCCTCAAAGTTGCTTCTGATTATATTGTTGCTGCCTGGTCAAATGAACATCTTCTTGATTTCTACCATGCTCTACCAGAAAGTGTTGTTTATAGAACAGAAGCACGTCAGATATCTGTTACCGCAGATTCATTTAGTGAAGGAATAACTATAGCTATGAAACCAATTGATACTATCTCTGGACAGGTAAGGTCAAGCAGAGGTTCGCCAGTCAGTGATGTATGGGTGACAGCATGGTCTGAAATACGAAACAGTGGAAATTCAGGGCTTTCAGATGAAAATGGAAATTATATTATTACAGGTCTGGAAAGAGATTATCATATCGTAGAAATTTTACCCACTGCATACCCCTATCAGTCATACACATTGGCAACATCTCGTGCCTTTGCAGAAGAAGTAACAATAAACACCACAGGTATTGATTTTGTGCTAAAGCCAGGAACAAGCATTAGCGGGATTGTTACAGATAATGATACTGGAGAAAGACTAATGAATGTGATGATATCAGCCTTTTCAATCTCTACAGCTCAGCAAAGTTTTGTTCAAACAGATAATATTGGTCAATACACCATAACAAACTTGCAGATTGCAGAAGATTTCATCGTTACAGCATATCGTTCTGATTATCCAATCCAGTTTTATCATAGAGTGAATACATCTAACAAAGCCACAAAGCTTGACACGCGCTATGGAAATGTTACCGGGATCAATTTTGAATTGGATAAAGGTTATGTCATTAAAGGAATTGTCTTTAATGACAATGAGTTTACTCCAGCTTCCTCAGGTGTTGTTGTCAATGTCTGGTCAGAAAGTACAAAAACCGGTGGTGACGTGATTACAGACAATAATGGTATGTACGAAATCGTTGGACTTTCCAATGTAGATGACTATGTGATTTCAGTATGGAATAAAGATACATACGTGCCAGCATTTTATCATAGTTTGGGCACTGTTTATAAATGGGCAGATGTAGAGCCAGTATCTCCATCAACAGACTTGAGAAATATCATCAGGCGTAAGGGTTACAGCATATCGGGAACAATAACAACGTCTGACAATAAATTTGCAGGTAAGATCACTGTTGAAGCCATTGCTTTAGCAACAAGTGGTTATGGCTATGTTAATGTTGATGGAAAAAAATCTTCTACTGTCAGCTACCAGCTTGTTGGATTACTGTCAGGTTCTTATCAGGTGACTGTTTCAAGTGAGAACTATGCAGATAAGGAAATAACTGTTGTATTATCTGCTGATGCAGCAAATATCAATGTTAGCCTGGAACAACCTGATAGGAATATTTCAGGAACTGTTTCTGGACTTGGCAGCGGTAAAAAAGCAACTCTTAGTGCTGTTTCTCTATCCATTAATAGTACTAAAATATTGACTTTAACTGGTACAGGGTCGGATTTGGCTTATGAAATTGATGGATTAAAACCTGCGTCAGATTACAGGTTAGAACTATATTCTACAGATTATCCAGATCAGTATTATAAAGAACAATATCAGAGGGTTGATGCAGATTATATTGATGTGACAACAGAAGATAAAACTGGCATTGACTTTAATATGGCGAGCAATACTGTTAACATTGAAGGAACTGTGACATTTAACAACGGTGACATTGGTGATAAGGCATGGATTCAGGCATGGTCCTCAGATTTAAATGGAGGCAAGGGAATGCAGCTTGTAAATAATAATTCGACAGTCTCATATAATATAGCAGGATTGCTCAAAGGAAAGTACATCGTTTATGTCACATCAGCCAAATATATAACTGCATACTGGAATATAAGTAATCCTGCTACACTGGAAAAAAATGCCGCTGTAGTTGACTGCACCACTTCATCGCAAACCGATATCAATCTTGTCATCTCAAAAGGGGCAACAGTATCTGGAGTCATAACCAATGAAAATAGCAAACCAGTGAATTCTGCTATCGTAAGCGCTGAATCCATTTCAAAAGAAATTTGGAGTAGAGCTGTAACTGATGTAAATGGTTTATACGTTATTGAAGGCCTTGATTCTGCAACAGACTATATCGTTTCTACAGAGGATGATGACAGAGGGAAGTTCTATTGGAGTTCAACAGGTGCAACCCGGATGAAAGTTCTTGCAGATAAAATCAGTTTAGGTCTTTCAGATAAGCAAGAAAATATTGATATTCAAATGACAACCAGCATGAGCATTAGTGGAAACATAAGAAATAATCAAGGACAGGGCATTTCCAATGTTTTTATTAGTACATCATCAACAATTGCCGGTACAGGGGGAAGTACATTCAGTGGCAATGGCGGTGCATATGAAATCAAGGGACTGGCAAGTGCCAGTGATTATATAGTTAAAGCACAACCATTATCCAGTCAGTCATATATTGCACAAACAAAAACAAGTGTAAGAGCAGGTTCAACAGGTGTCCATTTTGTATTACGTGATGGTTTTAAACTCAATG
>Ga0272440_1001803_pt1 | contig 17179 bp, 13 predicted proteins | sample SSMMMBAug17_FD_192440 | JGI IMG/M metagenome (GOLD analysis project Ga0272440, IMG submission 192440) | Marine sediment archaeal communities from Little Sippewissett salt marsh, Falmouth, MA, United States - SSM-MMB-Aug17 | ecosystem: Environmental > Aquatic > Marine > Wetlands > Sediment ... | reverse complement strand
GCTTGTGTTTTGTATAATTCATTTTAATTTCCTTAATTTTTGGATTTGATCAATTTTTTATCCAGTCTAAATTTTTTGTCTTATGACATTTTTGGAAAGGTACAATCATAGCAATTATGAAATGTAAAATAATAATAACAAGACAAAAATATTTATCCATATCAACAAGAAATCTATCAGATAAAAAAGAATTCTAAGCCATCAAAAAAAAACGACAATATACTCATAAATGTTAAAATTTGCCATGAAAAAATTGAAAGGTCAAGTTTTAATAGTTACTTTTTTTAAGGAAAAGCTATTCGTTCTTTAAGCAACACTTTTTATATTTTTTTCCACTTCCACAAGGGCAGGGATCATTTCTTCCAATATCACTCAATTTTGTATTTTTAAAAAAAGTATGAACATTTTTTTTAAAAGCATTGAGGGCAATTGCTAGTTGCCTGTGAGTTTCCATTTCATTTTTTCTGAGTTCAGCCATTACTTTTTTAGCTTGTGGGTGTCCTTTAATTTCAGCTTTTTTCATCCATTGTCTGGCATCGTTTGCTGTTAAACCTACTGGAATCTGGTCTTCTATTGCCATCAAAATAGTATCTGCCAGTTCATACTGAGCTTCTTCTGATCCTTTTTCAGCAGCTTTTAGCAACCAATCAATGGTTATTTCATACTCTCTTTGTTGCTTATAGTATAAGCCTATGTTTAAATATGAAATCAAACTTCCTTTGTTTGCAGCTTCTTTTAGCAGCTTAAGGCCCAGTTCCTGGTTTTGTTCACAGCCAACACCTTTGAGACAATACATTCCAACTGCTGCTTGAGCATCAGGTAAACCTTTTTCCGCAGCCTTTTTGTACCAACCATATGCCTGTTCATAATCTTGATTTACCCACACCCCTTCTTCATAGAATAATCCTAAATTACAATATGCTACAGGATCATCATATTGTGCAGCGCGTAAAGTCCATTCATAAGCCATCTCTAAGTCCTTATTAACGCCATTTCCATATAAATACATCTGTCCTAAACAAATTTGTGCCACAGGGTCTTCGTTTTCTCCTGCAATAGTAAGCCATTTTAGAGCTTCTTCAGGATTTTCTTCTACACCATCCCCCTCAAGATACATTTGTCCAAGTAAGGTCATACCTATTGGTTCATGATTTTCTGCAGATTTTCTTATCCACAAAATAGCTTGATCACTATCATCTTTTGACGTTTTACCGAAAAGAATCATTGCACCAATATAAGCTTGAGCTCTTGCATGACCTTGTGCAGCAGCTTCACGGAACCAATAAGCAGCTGTTTGAAAATTTTGATTAACATCTCTTCCATAATAATACTTAAGAGCAGTACTATATTGAGCATCAGGGTCACCTTGCTGTGCTCTCCATTTCATTTCATCCGGGTTATTCAATCTTGAAACTTGAAAAGTTGGCAATGGTAACTTTGATGAAACAAAAGTCTTAAATAACCAACATGAAATACTAAAAGCTTCTTTTAATGCATAAAGAGCATGATCTGTTGAAATAACTTGATCTTTTTCAAATTTTTTTGGGTGAGCTCCTTTATTGCCTTCAATTCGCAAAAAATTTAAGGATCTGTATATTTTTTCAGGAACCATATCAAAAAATTTTGGACTGGTAGCTATTTGGTAGAATGTTTGATTTTCTATTAAAACATTGTTTTTACTATATATTTCTCTGACACATATTTCTGAAAACTTTCTTAATTGAAGCAAGCTACTGTCTGGATCTTCAAAAAGATACTTTTCTGAAAAAAAACCATATTCATATAATAGAGGCCAGTGAGGCCTTATAAAATCAAAATTACTTCGCATGCTTTTTTGCCAGATATTTGTTAAGGGAATTAATTACAACATCCATTCGATAATTATTCACATTTTTTCTATTTAGCATAACAACAAATGGAAACGTCTTTCCATATTCTGTTTCAATAAAACCTGCTCGGGTTCTAACCCCGTTCAAGGTTCCTGTTTTATAAAACAAATTTTCTTCATGAGTTAAAAGATTTCTATATGGTTCAAATGCTTTTACTGCTTTTATCATTTCTTTGGCTGAAATCTTATTTTTTCTGGATATACCTGAACCTTCAACAATTTTGAAATCATGTATATTCAAACTTTTCTGGGCAAAATTTTTTATTGCTTCAATACCTTTTTTCAAAGTTGCTGGTGGGCCATAAACTTTCGCCCCAATTGACAACAATAATTGATTAGCAATAAAATTATTTGAAAAGCGCAATAACATTGAAACTATTTCTTCAACTGTCGCACCAGAAAAATGAGTCATTAATAGTTTATCTTTATCATTTACACTTTCTATTTTAATTATTTTTTCCTTTATTTCAATTCCTTGTTTGAGCAAAAAGAAATGCATCAAGTGCCCAGTATATAGCAAAATATCAGAATGCTTTCTAAACAAATTAATTCTTCCACTACGCATATATTTTTTTATTTTTTTCCTGGCAAAATTTAAAAGAGGAGTGTGAGGCTCCCCTGTTACTAACAAACCTGAAGATTCTCGTCTGAAACAGACAGTATTAAAATTGACACATAGAGCTGCATTTTTAGCATCATAAGGATTTAATGTATGTGTAATGCCTGGTATTTTAATACTTTCTTTAAAGTAGGTTGCATCAAGCCCAATACCAGAAAACTCCTGGTATTCTTTTTGGAGTGTATGAGATATCTTTTCCAATTCTTCAGATACTAAGACAGGATCTCCATATCCTTTAATTTTTAAAAAACCATCAGGGCTACGATAAAATTCTGTTTTAAACCTATAGTCTGTACCTAAATAATGAAATGCTGCAAGAGAAGTAACAATTTTTAATATTGATGCTGGGATACAGAGTTGTCCTGAATGTTTACCCAAAACAACCTTACCATCGTTATTGACAACAAATATAGCATCATTAGACTTAATATTATTTAACAGTCTTTTAGGAGCTGCTATAGATATTTGTGAATGCCCGATAAAGAGTACACAAAAAATTATTGAAATAATTATAAATTTTTTCATAGTTATGATTCTAAAAAGCTTTTATATGAACGAAAAGTCATAAACAGATCTCCTTTACTGATTAGTTCAAAAGGAGAATGCATTGATAAAACAGGTGGCCCACAGTCAATGATATTGAGACCATAGGATGCAAGAAATTTTGCAACTGTGCCACCTCCACCTTCATCAATTTTACCTATTTCACCAGTTTGCCAGACAATTTTTTTATCGTTAAGCAATCGTCTTAACCATCCAACGTATTCTGCATCAGCATCATTTGAGCCAATTTTGCCGCCATGCCCGGTATATTTCATTATACTAACGCCCTGTCCAATTATAGCAGAGTTCCTTTTTTCATGTACTTCTTGAAAATTAGGGTCAACAGCCGCGTTAACATCTCCAGATAGAGCTCTGGCGTTTTCAAATGCTTTATAAACAAGTTTTTCATCATATTTTTTATAAGATAGTGAGATCAGTTCACGTATAACATAACCAAGTAGAATAGATTTTGCACCAGTAGCCCCATCGCTTCCAATTTCTTCTTTATCATAAAACAACACAATAGCTGTATTTTCAGGATTATTAAGATCTTTAATAGCTTCCAAAGCGCTAAAAGCGCATGCTCTATCATCATGAGCATATGCACCAATCATACTTTTGTCAAAACCAACATCTCTGGCTGGACCTGCAGGGACAATTTCTAATTCTGCACTAATAAAATCTTCTTCAATCATACCATAATGATCATAAAGCCATTTTAATGTAAATAATTTAAATCTATCTTTAATACGATCATCACCTAGAGGCCTTCCGCCTACAATTAAATTGAGCTTTTCTCCTTCAAAACCATCTAATATTTTTTTGTCTCTTTGAACTTTTCTTGAAAGATGAGGTAACAAATCTGAAATAGTAAATACAGGGTCATTTTCATTTTCACCAATAACAATTTCAAAAGGAGATCCATTCTTTTTTATAACAATTCCATGAATAGCCATTGGACGTGCAAGCCATTGATATTTTCTTATGCCACCATAATAATGAGTTTTCAATAGTGATAGACTTATATCTTCATAAAGAGGATTGGGTTTTAAGTCCAATCTTGGAGCATCTACATGTGTTGCAACAATATTAATACACTTATCCAGAGGTTCATTTCCTAATACTGCAAGTGCCAGGCATTTTCCATTTTTAGAAAAAATAATCTTTTTATTTTTTTCACCAGGAGGACGAAAACCATTTCTTTGAGCCATAGTTTCTATAGTTCTTATAGCTTCTCGCTCTGTTTTAGACTTATTTAAAAATTGCATGTATTGTTTTGAAAATTTTTCTATTTCTTTGATTTCTCTTTCAGATAAACCTTCCCATACGTTTTTTGGTTTATGAGTCAATTTTTTTTGTAAGTCTTTTATTTGTTTTTGGGATGTTCTTGACATTAATACCTGTCCTTCCTTTGGCAATTATACTATAATTAGCCTAAAAATTATTTCATCAATTAAATTCTTAAAAATATCGGTGAACAGAAATAGTGTCAAGTGAAAAAACAATTGAGCTGTTTTTGTAAATAAAAAATAAGATTTTTTTTAATATATTTTTTTTTGTATTAATCAATTGATCACATAATTACCAATATTTTTGTCTTAGTATTTATTTTAACCCATGCCAATGTATGGTATGTTGCGCTTGCAGAAAGCTCGGTCGCTTTCATTTTTTTTTATCATGTGTTATTAATCTTTAATGTTAATATCCTCACTCAATATGAACTATTACAATTACAACAAATACTAAGGTTATAAAATGAAAATATACCTTGATGAAAAAATTGGAGATCCTGACTTATTTACAGGTAGATATAAAGAAATTAAATCACTGTTAAAATGGGTCGATCAGGCAAAAAGAAAGCTTGCACGAAGTACAGCAATGCTTTCTCGCAGAAAAACAGGTAAATCTGCTCTGATGCACAGGCTTTATAATATTATTTTTCATAAAAATGATAATGTTATTCCTTTTTACTATGAAATCAGAGAGTTTGAACAGTGGATTTTAGATTTTAGCGAGCACTTTTTCTTTAATTTTATTGGACAATACATTGCATTTAAGACTCGAAAAAAAGCATATATTGATGCTATTATTACAGATTATGATATGATGTTATCAACTGTAAAAAGTGAAGGATTAGATTATTTATCAGAATACATTGAGGTATTACAAAAACTAAAAAATCTCCAGAAAACAGATAGTTATTGGGAACTGGTTCGAAACCTTCCACGATATCTGGCAAAAAATCAAAACGAAACCATCATTCAAATGATTGATGAGTTTCAATATTTAAATTTTTTTATTTACCGAGATGAAGCCTGCACCCGAAAATTTTCTGATCTTGCTGGCAGTTATTTTCATACAGCAGAATATAAAACCGCTCCCATGTTAATATCTGGCAGCTGGATTGGGTGGCTTATGCGAGATCTGGCAAGAATGCTTCCAGGTCGATTTCGTAGGGATTACTTTCTTGGCAATATGCCAGAACATGAAGCTGTTGAAACGATATTTAAATATTCAAATATTTTAAATGTTCCCATTAACAACGAAGTTGCTCAACTCATGGTTGATCTGACAGAAGGCAACCCATGCTATATCAGTGCATTATTCTATTCAAATTATTCTAAAAAAGATTTTAATCATGAAGATGGTTTGAGAGAAACACTTGAATTTGAGGTTCTTAATAATGGTGGTGAAATTAAAACGCGATGGATGGAATATCTGTTATATGCATTTCGAACAATCAATGGAACCGATCATAGCCTTTCAAAAAGAATTGTTCTTTATTTATGTAAAAACAAAGATCGAGAAGTACCCCGCGATGAAATCAAAAATGTATTAACATTAAACATTTCAGACAACGACCTTGAAATTCGCATGACAGCATTGGTTGAAAGCGATATTATTAATCAAGGAAGCAGCAATTTTGAATTTCAAGGCATTGGTGACCATATTTTTGATAAAGTCTTTAGAGGGGTTTATCAAAAAGAAATAGAAGCCTTTGACCCAAAAGATATCTCTGATGAATACAGGGCCTTATTTAAAAAATGGAAAGCTAAGTTTCATACCATTTGTGGAAAATATGGCAGTTTAAAAGGACGTTTTGCTGAATACATGATCTCGAACCACCTTAGATTTAGAGCGAAAACAAACAATCAACTTTTTTGTTCAATGATGAATAACCTTCCCAAAGACTTTGCTTTCGTTAATTATGAAAGTGTATGGAAATACACAGCCTCGCCAGTGTATTCAAAAAGTTTTGAAATAGATGTTTTGGCACGTGCTAAAAGTGATGAATATTCCCTCATAGGTGAAGTTAAAAACAGGCTTTCACCATTTTCAATAGCAGAAGCAACTGATTTTTTTAATAAAGCCAAAGAACTGATAAAAATAGAACATATAGAAAAATATGTGTTTTTTGTTTATTCCATTAAAGGTTTTACAAAAAATGCTATCTCATTTTTTAAAGAACATCGCATGGCCTGGTGCGATGATGAACGCTGGTTGGAAAATGAGTTGCAAGATCATCTTTTGTTTGGTTAGCATGAAATGAAACTTAAATTTTACCAAAAAAATATTGCTTTGTTTTATCAAATACTTTCTCTGGGGATTTGGGTAAAAGTTCAATCAGGAGAAAGTATAAAAAATATATTAAATCGTCTTCCAGGAATAGATTTAACATATATTGAAAACAGAATCCAAACCATATTTTTAAATGGGCATGCTGTTGATAATATCGACACAGCTATTATTTCAAATAATTCAACTATTGCACTATCAGCAGCTATGCCTGGATTGGTTGGTGCAACTTTTAGAAAATCTGGTGTATACAAATCCTTACGTAGTGAAATATCTCATCAATCACCCCAAAAGGCATTGAGTATGGCACATCCAAAAAAATATCGTATAAAATTAAAATTTTTTAATTTTATTGCTCAGGAAATTGGATTTAAGTTATTAAGTGATGAAATATGGATTGAAGGGAATGTTTTCCAGGAATTTTTAAATCAAAACCTAAAATCTATAGCTGATGGTTGTAGTAAATTATTTATTAATGGGAAAAGGCAAAGTTTTAACCAACTTCTTAAAATAGATTTTAGCAAAGAAAAAGATATTTATTTAACTGTGATCTCTGGCAATGAAAAATAATATTTTTCTAACTAAAAAAAGATTTAAATGAAGGATTTTTTTGATCTTTACTTGAGATAACAGGATTCTTAACAGGCCAATCAATACCTATCTCAGGATCATCCCAGTAAATACCAGCTTCATCTTCAGGGTGATAAAGGTCAGAACACTTATAATAAACATATGCCATATCACTTAAAACACAAAATCCATGAGCAAAACCTTCTGGAATAAAAAACTGTTTATGATTTTTATCAGACAATGTAACTCCCACCCATTTTCCAAAAGTTTTTGAAGTTGGACGAACATCAACCGCAACATCAAAAATTTCACCTTGAATTGCTGTGATTAACTTGGCCTGTGGATATTTTTGCTGAAAATGAAGTCCTCGCAATATATTTTTGCTTGAAAAGGATAAGTTATCCTGAACAAAATTACGATCAATACCATATTGAGAATAACGTTTTTGGTGATGGGTTTCCATAAAATACCCACGCTCATCTCCAAAAACGTCGGTTTCTATTACAAGGACTTCAGGGATTTTGGTTTTAGTAATTTTCATGACAAAAAATTTCTTTTAGTATAAAAAAGTTTTATTAAAAAATAGTTGTTTATATTAACGACTTAAGCCTCTTGCTCCAGAACCTTCAGGATTAAAAAGTTGAATCTGTTCCATTTTTGCGTTTTTTAATTTTAAACTGTGGCAGGCTCTAATTAAAAAAGGCCTCATTTGATTTTCATCAGAATTGACCTGGAAATATCTATTATAGGCATCAAATGCAGCTCCATTCATATCAAGTTGTTCAAGTCTTAAACCTATAAGTAATAAATTACCAGCAGCAATTTTATCAATCAGGCTTTTAGCATTATTAAAGTCTTTTAGATCACTTTCAGCAAGCACTGTTAATGTTTTTGTTTTTTTGGGTTTATATACAACATCTCCTGCCTTTAAGACTTCAACTCCATATTTATAATCACCGGGCTTTAGTTCTGGCAATTTAAAACATACAGCACTAGTCTTTGATGATGGAACATCATAAGTGTTACTTCCAACAGTTAAACGATATGTAAACTCAGGTCCACAACTTTCCCACGCTATCATCGAATAATTTTTTGAAACAGATACTTTTTTAGGCAATTTAACTTTTATTTTTTCTTTTTTCTTTTTTGATTTTCTGCTCATGGTATATTTCATGGCATTTAAAAATTCTCTATCTATATCTTTTAAAACATTCTGTGATGATTCCAGGTCTTCAAATTTTCCAGTGACTTTTTTGATATAACCATTCAGAATTTCAATATGAGAGTCAGATAGTATTCTGCACATTTTATCTTGCTGTAAAAATATAATGTCGCCCTGACTATTAGCACCTGTTTGTATATGGTATCCATCAAGAATAAAACTATCATGAGTTATGGGTGAAAATTTATGCCCATCTTTAGAAATACTGACAGTTCCTTTAAGATTAATAACAAGTCCCAAAGGTACTTTGGGAGGATTTGCGAAAGCTATTCCAGATGTAAAAATGAAAACCAAACAAATAGTTAATCTTAAAAAAGTCCTAAAATAATTCATAATTTCTCCTTTCACATTTATAATTTAATTATTATAATTTAATTATTAATTTTGAAAATGACGACTTTGCCTTGCTTTTTCCTTACGATTTTCAATAGATTGTTCAATCATTGTTTTAAGTTTATTTTGAAGGCTTCTTAGTTCTATTCTTTCTTGTTCAAGGGATTTAACATGCTCTTGCAGCTCTCGACGCTCTTTTACAATTGAAGTATTTTCAAGATCTTGTTTTTCAGACTCTAAGTTTATAACTTTATTTTTTAATGTCAACAATTCTTTTCGGAGGTCAGCAGTTACAATCTGTTGTTTTTTTAACCTTTTTTCCAAGTCATTAATATCTATCCCAGTAACCGCTATATTAAAATATCGACTTGTTTCCCTAAAAGAAGGATCCATTGAAATAACTTTTACAAATAACGCCAAAGACTCAGAGCGATTTCCTTTTTTAAGTGCTTCAATAGCATCTAAGTACCATGTATTTAGATGGATTGTTTGTTTAACCTGGTCAATTTTTTCAGTTACACCTGCTTTTTCATAGGAATCCAGAGCACTTTCATAATCATTTTTTTCAAAAGCCCTGTCACCATTCTTTTCCCATAATTTTGAACAAGCACTAATTGCTTCTGGTTGACGAGCATCAAGTTCCAATACCTTTTCGAATAAAGATAACTGTCCAGATTCTTCTGTTTCCTGTTTAGCTTGACTTAAAAGGGTTTGAATCAAACGAGGACGAGCCAGTGATGGATTATATTCATAAAGTGTTTCCAATAATTTTCGAGCTTCAGTAAGGTTTCCATCTGCAAGTAAAATTTCGGCTAATAATTGATTGGCTTTCATATGATTTGGATTGTGCCCTAATGCTCTCTGAAGTAATTGACGAGATTCGTTTAAATCTCCACTCTGATATAACCTATAAGCAGCTTGAAATAAGTTTTCAGCCACAGGTAAAATTCGATCCAATTCTTCACGCACACGGGATAAAGGCTTCTTATCAACAATCCATCTCCTGAGCATCTCAACCCTCATTTTAAAGCCATCATTTTCCGATTGTATAAGGTTCCATTCTTCTAATACACAAGGTGCGTCACGTAATTCGCCAATTAAAATGCGAACACCACTTTCCTGTAAGCGATTTTCTAAGTCTTCCTGGGTTATAATACCAGGTCCACTTGATGCTAATGCTGAAATAACTACTCGTTCAGCCGGTCCAAGGCCATCCCAAAGCCATTCCAGTGAGTTTGTAGCACATGTCAGAGCTTTAGAGACAGAAGGTTCAATATCTTCTGACTCAACAGATTTTTTTACAGATCTTCTTTTTTCATGTTTTTCATCCCAGATAACCTGGCACAATTGTTGGGTTAAATATGGATGTCCGCCTGTTAGTTGAATTATATGTTCAATGGCCTGGGATGACCAATAAAGGCTATTGTTTTGCTCTGACAAACGAATTAGAGATGCTGTTTCTTGTGAACTTAACAATGAAACGTGAAGCGATTTAACACCTTTAAATAAGGAAAGATAGACACTAGATAAATCTTCAGGTCGGCGACCAATGACAAATATAAACTTGAGACGTTGAGCATCCAATCGCATTAGATTTCTAAAATATGGAAAAAATGCACTTATAGCCTGATCATGTGTTGGGCTGTCAAGTATATCAAATTCGTCGAAAAGTAGAACAAGGCATGTTTTTTGGGGTAACTGCCCTAAAATGTGAGGAATAAACTCGTTTTGGAAGTCCCATTGAATATCAGTTTTCCAGTTATTAAATGGTAATATACCTGGTTGTTGGGAAATTCTTTCTGAAAGATGTTGCAGAACTTGATCCAATGTAAGCGCTGCCTTGTCTTGAAGATCAAAATGTACTGGAATAAAGTATTTGTTGTCAGATAATGTATATGCCAGACGTTCAAGAACAGATGTCTTCCCAATTCGACGCTGACCATATAAAATCATACCATTTTCATTTGGATTGTTTAATGTATTGAAAACATTTTTTAAAATGCCAGCCCTTCCAATAAAAGCATCTCCATTACCTACGGGATTTCCAGTAATATATGGATTACAATTTTTATTTTTTTGACGTCTTGCAAAAAAATGCTCTTTTTTATTAGAATCTTGGGAAATGCTCTGATAAATATTCTGAGATGCAAATAAGCCATTGTTTTTCCAATTTGCAATTTGTTTTTCAATTTCTGGACGTACACGATTTAGAATCTCTACATTAATCGCACTCATATGGCTGCTCACTTCAACATTAATCTGTTGAAGATATTTAATTAAAATTCTGCTGGAAATATTTAATTCTTTTGCCAGTTCATGGACTCTAATTTTTGACATTTTATATATCCGGTAACTACAAGTATAATTTTTTAATAAATCATATTTTATGGTGATTTACATAATAATTTATTTATTGGTAACCACAATTTTTCATTTCGATAATATTTTACATCATTATATTTAAAAGGTTTACCTGTTTTTATTTTGTCAATTATCACTAATGCCTGAGGAGGTTTTTCACTAACACGTTTAACATTTACAATAATATATCCCGAACTTTGATTATTTGGATAATAGTAGGCAGTTCCACCATTTGTAATACATGGTTTTCCTAATATCACAGGAGATGATTCTTTTTCAATTTCAATTTCTTCGACTTTCGTTACATAGTTGTAAACATATGCAACAATCTGCTGAATGTCCAGGTAAAAAAAAGAGAGGATACCGATAATTATTATGATTAATATATTTCTGAACTTCATAGGTCCCTTTATGAAAATTATCAGTTATTAGATCTGTTATCAAGTTTAATACTATTCTTTTGATACATCATTATTTTCTGTTTTTGAACTATTACGCATCCTATTTTTGTAAATGGGTGTAACTTTAGTTGGTCTTTTTAATGAAGATATTTCACTTGCTTTAACATCATCATCATCGTAGTAGTAATCATCACTTTCCAGATCGTCTTCAGTAAATTCAATATTATCGGGATCTATAACATAAACAATTTCTCCCAGTCTGATCCAAATAGATATAAGGCCAACTAAGATAGTTGTAAATCCCAAAACTAACAATGGAATTATAGTAGCTTCAAAAAGCTTGAATTCTGAAAAAGCCATTGTTAAAATCCATCCTATTGTAACAAGAAAAACTGAAATAATTATTAGTACAACAAAGAAAAATAAAACTAATTTAACAAGGGTGGATATTCCAAAACGAATTATGTCATGAGGTTGAGGTTGTTCCATGTGTGAATCCTTTCTATAAGCTATACTGAATTGGTAAAGTGTTAAGTAGTTGAGGACAATCTTTTTTTATTACTATCATATTCTCAATCCTTATTCCCCAACGATCAGGAATATAAATACCAGGTTCAACAGTAACAACAGAGCCTTCCTGTAAAGTTATTTCCTTAAGTAAACTTAATGTTGGAGACTCATGAGTTGCTAATCCAACACCATGACCAAGTCCATGTTCAAACTTAAAATTTTTGAAGCCTCTTTTTATAAGATAATCATGGGCCTTTTGGGCAATTTTTTTGGAAACTCTTTCAATGCAGATTTCGTCCATAATTATTTTTTGTGTATCTGCAAGAGCATTAAAAGCCTGGATAAAATCATCCTCTGGCTTTCCTAAAACAATTGTTCTGGATGTATCTGATCGATATCCCGCTAATCTGGCTCCCCAATCAAATAATATTGGCTCATTTTTTTTTATCTGTCTATCTGTAGGGACTGCATGAGGAAGTGCTGCATTGGGCCCAGATGCTACTATTACTGGAAATGCTATACTATCTGCCCCTAATGTACGTATTTCGCTTTCCATTTGCCATGCAATTTCTTTTTCTGTCATAGGAGGTTTTATATCTTGAACTACATTAAGAAATGCTTTTTCAGCAATGGCCAGGGCATTTTTGATAGCTTTTATTTCGGATTCGTCCTTTTTACACCTAAATTCTTCAACAAAAATTGAAACAGGAGTTAATAGAACCATAAGGTTTTGATCCAAAATCGAACGTTGTAATTTTTCAAATAAATTTACAGGTAGCCTTTTGCTTTCAAAACCTAATTTATTTATTGAAAATTTTTTAAGAATATCAGGAATAACTTTTTCAAAAGGTTTATTATAGCATAAAAGTGTTATATTTTCAGTTTCTGCTTCAGCTTGAAGAATATATCTGGAATCTGTCGCTAATATTACAGAATCTTCTGTTATAATAAGGATTCCGGATATTTCATCTAACTGTCCATCTTCTGCAGAAAATCCAGTCAAATATTGCCTGTTTTCGGCATTGCAAACCATAAAGGCATCAAATGCTTTTTCTTTGATAGATTTTTGAATATTTTTAATACGTGCCTGGTAATTGTGAAATTTTTTGTTGCTCATTATGATTTGCCTTTAGTTGTGCTAAGAACATGGTCATTTAAAACGAAACATATAAATTGACCTTCAAAAACAGTTTCTTCATCTCTTAAAACTTTGACGTTAACTTCTTGCTTTTTATTATTTACAGAAGTCACATTGGCATATGCAACCAGTTGTGAGTCTGGTTTTACTGGCATTAAAAACTTAACAGAAGCTGAACCTAAAACAACATTTGGATGATTAACAGCTAACATTGCAGCATGATCAGCCAGGCTAAAAACAAAACCTCCATGTATCAATGAATATTCATCAACAACCATTTCCTTTGTTGTTTGCATTGTTACACATGCAAAACCTTCCTTAAGCTCAATTGGTTTTCCACAGAGTTTATGATCAATTTTATTGTGTGTGTTTATTTTCATTTCTAAATTATTCTTTCATAATTTATGTTGACGTTATTATTTGGTTGAGTGAACATTGGCTTTAATTTTATGAACTCCAGGTCTAAAAATATCAATTATTTTTTAATATGAGTATAAATAACAAAAGGAATTTTTTTTTGCAAAATGTTTTCAACTTGTATGCTTAGAAAGTTTTGCTATTGATGAGAGATTTTCAATCGCTTTTTTATACCTTTTTAACAAAACTTTGTCATAACGATCAGATATTTGTCCAATATTATTCCATTGATCTTTAACCTCTTTCATCTTTTTTAATGCATTTGCACGTGTTGCAGCATTATCACTGGGTATGAATATTTCATCTTTAAATTTTAAAGCCATATCAAGCTGTTCAGCTATAGGAATAAATTTATTGTATTCAAAATTCGCAGAAGTTGACATTGTTAATTTAGCCAATATTTCAAGTTTAAGACACAGACTTTCTTTTTGCTTAAGGTTTTCATTTTTTTCATTATCTAATTCTTCAAAAAATTTGATTTGTTGAGAAAAAAAATAATCATTAGCTTCTTGAAACCTGCTCCAAAGTTCTCTTTCAATTTTTCTAGGTGTTGTTCCTATTTGTTTCCATTGTTTTTGTATTTCAGTTAATTTTTCTGAAGTGTCCTTCCATTCTGTTGATACTGCCAATGATTCAGCTTTTTCAATCAATTCTTCTTTAAGTCTTTGATTTTCATCCCATTTTCGTTTACGATCTTTAATATAAGAACTTTTTCTTTCAAAAAAAGTGTTACAAGGTTTTTGGAAACGTTCCCATAAAGGCTGAGAAAATTCCTGAGGTACTGGACCAATTTCTTTCCATTTCTTTTGTATTTCAAAAATTTGTTCTGTTAAAGATTCAAAGCTTTCTGTTTTATCCAACTGTGCAATAATTTCCTCTGCTTTTTCGCATAGAGCTTCTTTTTTCTTCATATTTTCAGGTAATTCATTTTCCATTCGTTCAAAAAAGTTATTACAAGCCCCACGAAATTTTTCCCAAAGAGCTTCACTATCATTTCTTGGAACAGGGCCAATTTGTTTCCATTTTTTTTGAAGATCTTTTATTTTTCTTGATGTTTCAGCCCAGTCAGTTGATGTTGATAATTCTTGAACTTTTTCACAAAGCTTTGTTTTTTTTAGCAGGTTTTCTTTTCGTTCTTGATCTCTTTTTTGATAAAATTCACGTTGTCGTTCAAAAAAAAGATTGCACATATTCTGAAAAGATTGTCGGAGATCACCTTCGACAGACTTTGGTAGTAGGCCAACAGTGTTCCATTTTTCTTGTATTTTTTTTATTTCTTCAGTTGTTGATTTCCAATTTATATCATTATCAATATTATCCATAATTATGCTTAACTCATCATGAATAATCTTTTTCTTTTCAAAACATTTTGTATATATTTGATCACAGATATTGCGGAATCTTTCCCATATAGCCTCTGACTTATTTTTTTCAACTGCTCCCAATTCACGCCATTTTCTTTGTGCCCTACGAGCATGTTCTGCCATTGTTATTATAGATTCATTTTCAAGAATTTTTTCAAGAGTATCACAAAGTTCTTCTTTAAGGGCAAGGTTTGCCCATTGTTCCCAATTTCGTTTTTCCCAAAAATCACGTTGAATAGTAAAAAATTGCTGACATGCATCTTCAAATTTTTGATTAAGCTCATTTTTTAATTCAGGAGCTAATTGGCCCAATTGTTGCCATTCTTTTTGAGCTGATTTTACTATTTTTTCAAGCCCAGCTCTTTGTTCAGCAATCTTTGCATTTTCGACAGTTTCAAAAAGTTCTTTTAATTTTTTTTCTTCATTAGTTTTATTTTCTACGACTTCAACTTCTGTTACTTTTTTCTTTTTATTAAATTGATCAACAACTTTTTTATATCTATCTGTAAGATTAGCTGGTAAAGCAGATGAAACTTCTTTTATTGTTTTAACCCAGCCTTCTCTAAGGGTTTTAAATGATTTTATTATTTTTTCATCATCAGAAACAGGATCTAAGGCTTCCAGGTCATCACAAATTTTTTCCAGAATAGTCAAATTTGCTTTATGGCTTGCATAAGCTTTTGTGCGATCAAAAATAATTTTATCCAGTTGTTCTATAGATTGATTATATCTGGAACTAAGATTATGATAAACTGAAAATGGTATAATTCCATCCTGAACATTCAGTTCAGCATGATCCCATTTTTCTTTAATATTTTGTATTTGTTTTTCAATGTCAGATAAATAATCAGGTGTATTTGATTGAATGCTGGTACTTTGCAATTGTAAAAATAATTGTTCAAGTAGTTTACACTGCTCAGTCATTCTTGTAACTGTATCTTCTTTTCGATCAATCTGGTCAAGTTGCTCGTCAATTTTTTTTTGCGTTTCTTTAAAACGTTTTCTTAAAGGATGACTATAATCAGGATCAATTTTACCCCATTTTTTTTCTAATTTCGTCATAAGATCATAACTTTCAGACCATTTTTCTGATGCTACAACCTTTTCAAGAGCTAAACAAATTTCTTCAAGTTCCCATTCAACCTGCTTTTCTGGGGAAACAGCTTTCTTATTTTCCCAAAGATCTGAAAGTTTATTGAGAGCTATTTTTTTTATTTTTTTATTACTGGCATTTTTTGAAATTAACTCTAAATGTTTTGGATCGGTAAGCTTATTTACAATTGCTTTTCCAGGTTTTAAACCACAATTTTTTTCCGCAATTTTGCATAATAATAGAGGATTGTTAATGCGATTAATAGCCATTAATCTAATTTCTGGCTTTTCAGCATTATGAGCTATTTGAGCTAAAATTTTTTCATCATCAATTTGAAAAATTAATGACCCTTGTAAAGACATATCTCTAGTTCTTTTTATTTGAGCTGCGTAGCAAAGGTTTAATTTGTGAGTCGCAGCTTTTCTTGTTTTGGGGTCTATATCATTCTTAATAATTTTTTGTAATAAAGATATATCTGTAAGTTTTTGTATTGCCTCAATGCGTACCAGTGGTTCTGGATCATTTTCAACAATTTGTTTTAATACACCTGACATTTCAGGTTTAAATGTTCGTATAGTTTGAATACGAACTTGTGGATTACTATGCTTCCAGCGAGGTAAAATTAAGTCTTTAATAGCCATTTGTTATTGTTCTCATATATGGGGAAAGTAAACTAAAAAATCTAAAATATTTGTAGGATTTCAGTTCGCTCATCCTTCAGGTTAAAAAAATGAATAAAAAATTACAAATTTTTACTAATATCATGCTCTTTGTAGTGTTTCAAGTTAAATATAATGGAAAGCGGTTTAATACCTTTAATTATAATATTCTTATTTAAAATTTCCATAAAATACAAAGCTTTAGCATTTGTTGTTTAATTTAATTTTTCTTAAAATATTAGTAAAGAGTATAAAGAATTAAATGTATACTACTAAATCAAAGAAATTTGTTTTTTTTTTTGATTCAATGTATGTTCATATTGATGTAGAAATCTTTTAATGCATATTAGTGATAAGGTGAAAAAATGAAAATAAAACAATTTAGATATTATAACGACAATCTGACATATCTTATTCATGGAACAACCGACGCCATTGCAATTGATGGTGGGGCTGTTAATGAAATTTTTGAATATATTTCAAAA
>Ga0272440_1001802_pt1 | contig 17181 bp, 10 predicted proteins | sample SSMMMBAug17_FD_192440 | JGI IMG/M metagenome (GOLD analysis project Ga0272440, IMG submission 192440) | Marine sediment archaeal communities from Little Sippewissett salt marsh, Falmouth, MA, United States - SSM-MMB-Aug17 | ecosystem: Environmental > Aquatic > Marine > Wetlands > Sediment ... | reverse complement strand
AAAAATTATTGGCAATTGCAAGAATTAACAAAACCATAATTAATGTTAATTTGCAACAAGAGATTTATGACAAATACAATATCTGTGTTAAACAAACTACAAAAATCGCCGCGCTTTTTATTTCTTTGCTAAACCGAGTTTATAGAAGGTTAAGCATTCTATTGTTAATCCTTTTTTTGCTTTTTGTAGCAGCTTAGGAATTCTCAAAAAATAACATACCCATTTCTATCGAATCATAATTACATGCTAGATCGTGTAGAGACGTAGCATGCTACGTCTCTACGGCTCGTAGACCTCAATACGAACATTTAAAATGGGGAACTAATTTTTCGAAAGTTCCTTACACTTGTTCATTGTCAATAAGATACAATTCATTGATCGTTCGTTATGGATTTTGAGGGCGCTTTAGCGTCCTTTTTGCCTTTTATAAGTAGCGTGGGGCTTTCGCCGGCTTTAGCCCCATGCGGGCGTGGATTTGCAGAATTATTAAATTTTTCAACGATAATGGCGAAAAAATGGGAATTATTTCTGCCTTGATGTTATAATTGATTTCTTGCCCCAACCTTTACATACGCCCCACTTTTAATTCATCATATTCATCTTCTTCAGTGTAATCATGGTTCAAAAACAAAATTAACAGTTTGGTACGCATATGCTTGATGTTAAATTTTAGAAAAAAAAAAGGGCGAACTTAATGTTCGCCCTCTAGTCAATGGATGGCGAACAAGGTTCGCCTTTACAATATCCTTTATTTATTCTTCTTTACTCTCTCCACCTTCAGCATCCTCTTCCTTAATAACGCCCTTGATAATCTTGATTGTTTTGATGAATTCCTCTTCAGCTTCATCAGCTTCAATTTCATCGACCTCTCGATCCTCACCAAATTCTTCTTCAATAACCTGTCGCATTTTGCCACCGAGGTTATTCATAATACGTTTCTTGGCGTCTTCACCCGCTTTTGACATGACAAAACCAACAGCATTAATACCGATTTTGGAAAATGCCTGTTGCAATGTGTTGTTGTCCACAACTACCACATCATCAACACAGTCGATTTCTTCAATTTTCTTACGTTTTTTCTTGATTTTATGGAAGAATTCCTCACCCACTTCTTTTACCCAGTCTTTCAGGCCCGTTTGATGAAAAAAGAAAAGATTTTCTGGCACTTCCTCAGCAGCCATTTTTTTGTAAATATTGGCGGGTTCGGCTTTAACCATCTTTGCAAAGTCGTAAATATCGAGATACTCCAGTTCTGCTTCTTCACTCTGGTTCCAATTTTCATAAAAGCCTGATGCTGTATTTAGAAAGGTATCAATATCGTTGACTTTTACAGAACTAATTTTATTCTTGGCTTTTTCAATATTGACCAGGTTGATTTTAAACAACTGCATGATTACGCGATCCATGTCCAGTTGGGATGCGGGTGTCATACTTTTCATTTTATCACAGAGTTCATCGTAGTTGATCGCATCACCACCACTGCCTTTTGACATAATCTCAAGCAGTGTGCATGTTGCCATAAACACATCAGCTCCTTGCTCTTCCTTGTTGTATAATTTTTCAGCCTGAATCCGGATACGCTGGATGAGCAGTTTTGTCAATGAGTTAATAACCGGTGGTGATTGTTTCAATGTCATGTTGATAGTGTTTTCATCGATGCTGACCAGTTCTGTAAATTCAAGTGCCATAGCACTGGCCATTCGGGGCTCATGATTGATAACGCCCATTTCTCCAAAGATTTGACCGGGTGTCAAATTCGCCAGAACCTGACGTTGATTGTCCACCACTTTATAAATTTGAACTGTCCCTTTTTTAATCAGGTATGCATCAGCAGCCTGTTGACCTTCCTTAAAAATATTTTCACCTTTATGGAAAGTCTTTGTATTGAAATTTCCAGCCCCCTGAGCGCTTTTGCGTTTCATTGGTTTACCTGAAGGCTTACGAACTTTTGATGCAGGTTTACGAACCATTATTTACCTCCTTGGCATCGTTAGGTTTCTGGCCATATGCCACAAATATTTGACATGGATGTATTCACAGAAAATTTTAATCTGTGAATACATCCGATAAATTAAGTTTTTTTTCATTGAGCCTGTTTCAATGAAAAAAACACGTTATTTCGTTGTCATCACAAATGCACCATCCCAATTTTCCGGTGGCGGATTGGTTTTGAAAATTGCACAACGTTCAATAAACAATTGACATGAGGTATTATTACCACCCACAATTTTATCTGCTTTTTGGAATGTTTTTGACGCTTTATCCCATTGTTTGTCAAGATATAAATTAAAAGCAGCTTCATAGGTTTCAATGAATTCCATGGGATAGTCAGGTTCCTGCTCTCCTTTTTCAGCGACAAGTTCATAAATAGATACACCTTGTTTTTTACCTTTAACCGATACACAATCCAGATGGCGGGCAATCATTTTGTCTTTGACCAGTGAGTATGTAAATTCACTGATAACAATTTCAACCCCATACATCTTGCATATGGCTTCCAGGCGGCTGGCCAGGTTGACAGCATCGCCAATAACAGTGTAGTTCAAGCGCGCTTCAGATCCCATATTACCCACAACAACTTCACCAGTATTCAAGCCAATTCGGGCTTTGAAAGGTGGCAGGTCTTCAGCTTTCCATTTTTTGCGAAGTTCTCGCAGTCGATATTTGTTTTGCAATGCAGCACGACATCCCAGGTATGCATGATTGGGGATATTGCGCGGTGCATTCCAGAAAGCCATGACAGCATCACCAATGTATTTATCCACAGTTCCATGATTATCACTGATTATATTACTCATTTCACTGAGATATTCACCCAGATGCACGACCAGATCTTTTGGTCGCATGCTTTCAGATATGGATGTAAAACTCACAATATCGGAGAAGTAGATGGTTAACTCACGATTATCACCACCCAATTCTGCCTCCTGTCCCGAGCTGATCAGATAACGAACCAAGTCAGCAGGTACAAATTTACCGAAAGATTTGAGGCCGGTTCTCATGTTTTCAAACGAATTGGCCATTTGAGTAATTTCAACAAACGCGCTTTCAACTTCAGTTTTTTCATCCAGTTCGAACTGTCGAATCATTTCAGCATTGGCTGAAAGTTGATCCAGTGGAATTGTAATTTTTCGACTGATCAACAGACTCAATATCAATACACAAATCAAGCAAAAAAGAGATATACCAAAGCCAATAATCGTATTTCTTTTGACACTGGCCATAAAGTCGTTTTCTGGTACAATGATACCAATGATCCAGTCCCATCCATACTGTGAAGGAAAGGGTTTATATAATCCAAAAAATCCTTCACCATCATGAGAATATGTAAAAACAACTTTTTGGGTCATCTGAAGGGATTGCCCCTCAGTGAGATTCATTTGTTCACGAATGGCTGTAAATGATGACACAATGGCTTTGTCTGAAATATTGGTAATCATATTCAGCTTAACCTTGCCAGAAGCATCAGTCTCGCTAACTTCTCTAAGGGTTGGCAAGGCAACTGTTTTTCCCTTAGAATTTATGATAAATGCACGGCCACTTTTGCCGATTTTTAATTTTTGTAGAAACTCTGATAATTCTTCAAGTGCAATGTCAATAGTTGTGACCCCCAAAAATTGATCATCTTTTTTGATTGGCATAGATGCTGTAATGCCAGGTTTTTGATCAGATGAAAAAACATAGACATCTGTCCAAAATAACCCACCTTTTTCCTTCGCTCCTTTGTACCATGGTCGAATTCTTGGATCGTAGCATCCATGAGGTTCTGAAACAGTCTCTTTGATTTGATCATCTTGGTTGCGATGAATCCACTTGGTTTTAATGCATGGGGCAACTGTTCTGGCAATTTCTGACCTGTCTGCATCGGTTTTGTTTGGCATATCTTCGCGGCCTTTTTTAACCAACTTTTCACAGGTCGGTGAAGTGTCCAGACGCTTGACAACTTTAGTGCTGACAGTACTATCTTCTTGTCGCTTGGTCATCCAGAAATCACCGCGTTCATTGCCAAAATTGACCATAGAAAACTGCGGAAAACATCGAAGCTGCTGCTTTGTAAAATTCTCAATTTTGTCATTATAATCCGAGCTAAAAATGCCGCCATCTGATGAAAGGGCGTTCAGTTTTACCTGCTTTCCAGCCGGCCCTAAATGGTTGAGCGTCTTTTCCAAAGCCTGTTCGCTGATTTTAGTCATCAGGTCATCCGCAATGGCATACACCGATTGTTTGGTTGAATAATAGTTCAGAAAAATAATGAACAGGGTTGTTGCAGTTATCAGCGTAATGAATATTACCGGCAAAGTAATACGCACGCGCCATCTACCACCAGACCTTTTTGTTTCATTCATGAATGCTCCTCCTTTTTTCAACATCCGTAATCATAAACATTTAAAAAATTCTAAACTCAATTCAATTATTCTTATTAACACAATTTTTTTTGATAAACAATGCTTGCAATCTTTTTTTTTATAAAAAACATTTCTTATTTGATGGGCCATAAAAGGTGAAATGAATTATTCGGTAGTAACTTGATATTATTTGATTTTATTTTTAGATCAGTTCATCAAATTTTTTTAAAAATTTGAGATTGGATTTTGGCAAGGCAAATTGATGGATATCTGACCAAAAAATCCATTGATAGTCAACAGGGCCATTCAAAATGATGTCACCTGCCTCGTATTGACATATAAATGGATGCATTTTTTGTTTAAAATGGGTGTATGCATGCTTGACCTGTTCAGCCTGCGAGATAATTCTAACTTCTAATTTTAATTGCTCTTGAATATACCGCAAACAAGCATCCTGCGATGTTTCATTTTTATGAACTTTGCCCCCTGGAAACTCCCATAGGCCTCCTAAAAATCCATCGGTTTTGCGTTGAGTCAAGAGGACCTTATTGTCCTTTTTGATAATGGCCGCCACCCAATTTTCAGTTGGAATTTTGGGTGGGATATGTCGTTTGGGAAATACCAAAACGCTATCGTTTTTAAATGCCTGACAATGTGCACTTACTGGACATTGATCACAAAGTGGCTGTCGAGGTTTACAAATTAATGCACCCAGTTCCATCACGGCCTGGTTGAAATCTCCAGGCTTATCATGAGACAAGAGATCATCCGCTTTGCTTGCAAAAACTTTTGCATATTTTGTCTGATTGACCATTTCTGTCATTTCATACAGCCTAGACAATACCCGACGAACATTGCCATCAACAACCGCCAGTTTTTCGCCAAAAGCGATGCTCTGAACCGCTGCGTTAATATAATCCCCAACACCGGGTAATTGTCTAAAAAGGGCTGGGTCTGAAGGAACTTGTCCATTAAATTTTTCGACAACAATGTGAGACGCCCGGTGAAGATTGACTGCACGTGCATAATACCCCAAGCCTTCCCAGCTTTTCAGCACATTATCCTGTCGGGCATTGGCCAGTTTATTGACATCTGGAAATGATGTCATAAACCGGAGATAATAGGGAATAACTGTGTTGACCTGGGTTTGCTGAAGCATCACTTCAGAAACCCAGATTGCATATGGATCGTCTGTCTCTCGCCAGGGTAGTTTTCGCTTGTTTTTCTGAAACCAGTCCAACAGTTTGTGAGTAATCTGTTTCATGACTTATTGGCCGCCTGCAAGAATTTGTAATATTTTGATCAGTTCTTCCAGCTTGGATTGATTGGTTGTCAGCGTTAGTGGTGATTCAATATCGCCGCGTGTATCAAATGCATTCAAAGATAAAGTTTCTTTAATCTTTTTGGATTTGCTGCCTGATGGTTCGTAAGTAAAGTGGATCTGCTCATTCGATGAATTTAGCCATACCTGCATGAAAAACAAGTTCTCGTTGGGAGTTTGGGTAGGAGTGGCCTCACCTCGTATTTCGCCTGTGGTTGAATGGGCAATCAAGCGATCATTCGGGGCTGTTTTAACATTTTTTACTTTCACTGTCAGGCATGCAAAATCCTGATATGCAGCAAATGGTCTTTTTGAATGGCTGAAAGGTAAATCTTGAGGAGTTGTTCGTTTTCTCGATAATGCATAGTCTAAAGCAACATTCTGTTTAACCTTTACTTGATAGCCCTCAGAAGGTTTCAAGGTTTCCAGGCTGCCGTACCAGCCATGTAACCGGTCACTGTATTCTGAAAAGCCTTGAGAGCCAACAATTCGTTCAGCTGAATTGCCCAGGGAATTTAATGCTTTATTGATCTCTCTTTCATCATAGGGTAAATAACTGATCCAGTTCCATCCTTCGTACAGTTGTATTTGAGGTTCGGAGTTGTATTCGTATACACCAAAATAAGTCAGGTTTTTTTCATTGAACATTTTAAAAAGATACATTTGCGATGGGTCAATGACATCAATTGTACCATACCATTGATTACTGTAGTATTCAGCAAACCCATTTTGAGAAACCACTTTTTCGCATTGGTCATTGATGGATGATAACAGGCTGTTTAGCCCCATGTCATCTGCACGAACAGTCAAGCTGACCCAGTTCCATCCTCTTTGGAGTGGCAAATCCGCTTCAATTTTTGAAATAAAAATATCATGCGGGTTTAAAATGGAGCCAAAAGACTTATTGTTTTTAAATATTATGACACTCTCGATTTCTTTATTAAAGGTTGTATTGGTATTTGAATCAAAAAACCGAAAGGAAATAACCTCATTAATTGTATTGCTCCAGATTTGAAGAAAATACAGTTTCGGTTGTGTATCATCCGGGTTCACTTGTGGGCTGGCGACGCCGCGGCATTCATCGTTTACAAATGCGGCCAGCAGATCATTTTCATGCTCCATGCTTTCGGTTTGACTGTTATAGACAACCCCAACCAGCATACATTGATATTGAAATTTTCTGGGATTCACCTCCCATCCGTCTGGCGTCTCAATAATCAGGGAATCCTGGTAAAATCGAATAAATGTTTGTGTCTGCGCTGTTGCGTTTGAAGTCACAGTAAGCAAGCCATCATCTCTTGAGTCCCCTAAATTTTTTCCATATTGAACCCGAACAGTAGATGGTGGTTGATCCGATTGTTGCGTTCCTGAAGTCTGCGTGAGAATGGTCAACCAATCTGCATTGGACGCAACAGACCATGTGAGAATACCGCTTCCGGTATTTTCAATGGTAAAAGACCGGATACCTTCGTAACCCCCAACGTTAAAGATCTGTTGAGAAAGGGTTAAAATGGGATTCCCAGCTCTTTGGTTAATATATAGATTGACAACTTGACCATCATCGGATGTCACCTCTATGACACCAGTCCGTGCTGATGAATCATTTGCTTGAACGGTCACATTGATGGTTCCCTCGTTGACTCCGGATTGACCATATTGAATGATTAACCAGTCGTTTTTCGCTTTTGCATTCCAAACCAGCTGTCTGCTTCCTGCATTTGACACAATAAATTCAACATTTCCAGCAGCTGCTGAAGCCTCCTGACTATTTGGCAGAACTTTTAAAACAGGATAACCGGCAGTTTGTGTGAGCGTTACAGATACTGGACTGTTCGTTGCGTTAGGAGCTGAAATATTGATGATAGCTGTTCGAGAGTCCGCAAAATTTTGTTGTACGCGCAGGTTAATTTGGCCGGTGTTAATATCAGTGTTGCTTCCAATGATTTCTAACCAACTATAGGTTTCAGTTGCTTCCCAGGTCAGATCAACTGTACCTTGGTTTGTAACTGTGAAAATAGCTGTGTCATCAAAAGCACCGATGGTCATTTCTGATGGCGACACATGTATAATTGGTTTACCAGCTTTTTGAATAACCTCATAAGTTAACTCTCCATTGATGGCTCCGGGCGCGTTAATGATTAACTGACCTGTTCTTTGTTCTGCAGTGTTATTGCCTTCGTATACAAGCGTTATGGTCTGATTATCAGTTCCTGAAATACGAGTGAGGTTGTCTTTAAAATGAATCCAGGTGTCTTTCGTTTTTATTTCCCAGTTCATCGTATCGGTACCGCTATTAAAAATAGAAATATCCAGTTCTCCAGCTAGAAAAGGAATCTCAACACCGGAAGATGGGTTGACATTCATTACAGGCATGGCATTGGACTTGATTGTAAAAAATGACAACTCACTCGCTTTGTCTGGATCACCTTTGGGAACTATCTTTAATATACAATTAAATGATGGATTACCGGTCACCTTTTCCCAGGTATAGCTGCCATCATTTTCAGTTTGAGCAGCAATTACAGCAAACTCGCCTCTATCTCTTTTAATGGCAATTTCAACATCTCCAGATACATCGGCTGGATCCCAAACAATGCTCATTGGCAATTCATTTTCCCAGACAGATCCTTGCGCTGGTGAGGAAATCACAATTTTCCCTGAAACTGTCCGGTCCTGACCACCGCGAACAGCCATGCTACGATATGTATTCCCAGAAGGTTGATAGTTATCATTGCCATTATCAAAATCGATACACCACACATGGTTGTCTTGATAAGCGGTTGATGTCCAGTAATTAGCGTTAGTCATATCTGAAAAGTCATCAGAGACAACAGATGTTGATTTTGTATAATCGACGATTGAGCGAAGTTCCTCACGTGTGGGCATACGCCAATCATAGTAATCGGCAACATACAGAGTGTTCACTTGATTGAGTGCATATTCCCATGTTCGTTCATCAATATCCTGTTGAATCCACATCAACCCCGTCGTTATGTCTGTAATTGTGTCATCGTTGTTGTTAACAAATCGCTTCAAACCAGTGGTGTTTTCGTCTTTTCGAACCGCCCGAACATAATTTTTTTCCGATTTGGCATTATAGTTATTTTTGCTGGTTATAAAAGAAATCGTCCATGCTTTTTCTAGATTTACTGCGTAAGAATCAGATGTCCAATAGTCTCCATTCATAACATCCGGAAAGAATTGTGTTTGAATGCCATCATCGTTCATATCAATGAGAGAAGCCAATTCATGAATAGTAGGCAAACGCCAATCCGAAAAGCCACCATAATTGTTGTTATTCAAGGCATTAATTAAATCATTGGTATTCATATTTTCAGTCGCTGTACCCGGATGGGAGTGTTCAGGGTCATGCCAGAAGAGCTGCTTGGTTTTGTCTTGAATGGAGTCATCGGATTGTTTGATTTCCCATATCAGCCCGGTAACATTGTCACGAACCATTGCCCAGGTTGGTGCCGATGCGCTCAATTCATTACCATTTTTATCCAGCTTGGTGTAATCTTTGGGGTTGATTATGAAATCAGAATCCTCACATGCGATGCAACTGTCTGTATTGGATTGATTTTGACCGGTATCAGGAATGGGGGCTGAAAAAGCAAAATTAGCGATTCCTAAAAGAATCATGACAATCCCTATGATAAAAGTTACAAATTTTTTCATCATTTACTCCTTATATTTACTCCTTATAGTTAATGATCGTTATTTCAGACAAATTTCGTCCAATTAAGATTTATTTATAATATTGTGAATGCTGTTGCGAATATGTTGATTTATTCATTTCCTCGGCCGCAACTAATGATAGTGTCTGAATTTTTACAAGCTCTTCTTTCATTTCTTCAAGCCTGGCACTATCAACACCAGTCACCTGATAAATAGATTGCCAGTCATAATTATTATTCCGCATATTTTCGATAATTGCAATTCTTGATTTAAGCTCACCTTCCATTCTTCCTTCCAGCCTTCCTTCCATTCTTCCTTCCAGCCTTCCTTCCATTTTCAATTCATCCAATGCGCGTATCATATGCGTACCTCCTTTTTTTTCTCCTTGATCATGCCTGATCATTCGAATAAATTCTTTAAATGTCTCATATCCCTGGGTTGTCTGCCAGCAATCATATCTTTGATATGGTTGTAATTCCGGTTTGCATAGAAAAATGATCGACTGATATGTGTTTTGGAATAAGAAACTGATCATAGAGAATCCGGCCAGGATGAAGTGGTTTTGTATTGTCCATCGTATTTTAGCCCCCAAATTAAATTTAAACAGATTAGAAATAATTGCCTTTAATATTATTCAGACAAATGCCTAAAACTGCTTCCAATGATAACTTTTTTAATAATGAGAATGTTGTTGTGTATATGTTGATTTATTCATTGCCTCGGCCGCGACTAATGATAGTGTCTGAATTTTTACAAGCTCTTCTTTCATTTCTTCAAGCCTGGCACTATCAACACCGGTCACCTGATAAATAGATTGCCAGTCATAATTATTATTCCGCATATTTTCGATAATTGCAATTTTTGATTTAAGCTCACCTTCCATTCTTCCTTCCAGCCTTCCTTCCATTTTCAATTCATCCAATGCGCGTATCATATGCGTACCTCCTTTTTTTTCTCCTTGATCATGCCTGATCATTCGAATAAATTCTTTAAATGCCTCATATCCCTGGGTTGTCGCAATATAGATAAAAAATACTTTAAAATAATTGAACCCCTGATGCTCTTTCAGGTAACCAAAGTAGTCATGCAGGGTTTCGTATATTTCTTTGAGACAACCTTTAAAATGCGCTTGAATTAACAGGTGGGCTATTTTTATTTTTATTGCACCTTTTAACTCAAGAGATCTATTGGAATAATCCAGTAAAATATGCTCAAATGCAGGTAAATATTTTTGTGGGACAGGCGTATCATAAAAAAGATCTGAAAATTCTGATGAAACATTCCAGCTGGTTTCACCAATATAAAAAACCAAACTGACAATTGGATTGAGTTGATCCTGATTTTTGTTCTTTTCAAATACTGTATCCCAAATGCGCGTCTTGTATTTGATTATTCTGTATCGAATCCATTTATCCGGCGTTGATTGGTGTTCAAACAGCAAATACAAAAAACATTTATCCCGACGATTTTTAAAATATACACTAAAAACCAGGTCCGATTCACTTTCCTGCATTTCTTCATCAATGAAACGTGATCCTTCCAATTCAAGTGTATCCCAATCAATTATTTCAACCAATTCTTTGGGGAGTTTGTCCTGGAAAAAATCAACAGCTTCCTGCCTGTCAGAAAATACAATTTTAATCAGTTTGTCATGCGGATTATTGATCAAGGCTTTTTCAATTGCATCGTCATCTGGAATAATTCCTTTCAGCAGTTTTCGCGCAATATGAAAATCATATGTACGTTGCAAATCAATCCAGTATTGTGGACTGGTTTCCAAATTTTGTGCCAGTATTCTTGCTGTTGTTTTGGAAACTGCTCGTTTGCCGGCAATCATATCTTTGATATGGTTTTTTGTAATTCCGGTTTGCATAGAAAAATGATCGACTGATATGTGTTTTGGAATAAGAAACTGATCATAGAGAATCCGGCCAGGATGAAAGTGTTTGTCATTGTTCATCGTATTTTAGTCTCCAAATTACATTTATTTACTAAATTCACAGGGACAAAATTCCTGGTATTATTATCGGTTAATTATCTGCAAATTTGAGAAACGCTATTGAATAATTACAAGATAATACCATACGCATTTAATTTGTCAAACGATCAGTTGAATATGTATTCCAATGCTTTTGATATCAATCTGAAAAATGGTTGCATGTCTATTAAATTCTGATAATATTGATGATCGGAAGGCGTTGAAATAAGCCTGCTTTTCACTCAAGAAAAATAACATTTTTGACGAATATCATAACAATTAAGCGTCAAAAATATTCAATTATTTCATACAATAATCTATAAAAAAGAGTGTGGTGACATGAAAAATAATTTCTCAAAAACAATGATTTGTATTTTTTGGGGAGTATGTCTGATCGTATTCCCTGTTTGTTTATTTGCAAAAATTTCACCGGTGGTCAACTTTCAGGGATACATTACTGATAAAACTGGCATGCCGGTTATCGATGGTGAATATGATGTTAAATTCAGCATTTTTGATGGTGATAGTGAAATCGCATCAGAATTGTGGAATGAAATTCAAACTGTGACTGTAAAAAATGGATTTTATACTGTATCTTTGGGGGCAATAACTGCGTTTAGCGATCCGAATCGAGATACCAATCAGTCGGATGCATTGGCGTTTTCACAGCCTTACTTTCTGGGAATCAAGGTGCGTCTTGCAGGTGAAAGCACGTGGGATGAAATTGGTTTTAATTCACGTTATCTCCCCTTATCCAGTGTGTGGTCTTCATTTCGTGCCAGGACTTCAGCCGGGCGCTTGATTGCGTTAAAGGAACAAAACACAGAAATTTCCGATAATGAAGATATGGTTCTTGTTGTCGGAAATACACAAATAACGTTGCCACAAGCATTAAATGCATCCGGTCGCATGCTAACAATAAAAAAAATTGATCCAAAAGGAACTGTTGTTTCAATTGTTACCAAAAATGGAGAAACAATCAATCAAAACAATCATGACCCCAACGATGATGGTAATCCGCTGGAGCTGACTGAAAAATATCAGGAAATAAATGTAATCAGCGATGGTCGCAACTGGATCAGCACCGGTACCGCTCAGGTAATATCGGATGGTAACAATGGCTCTCAAACAGAGATTGAGCCCCAAAGTATCAGTACAACCCACCTGATCAATCAATCTGTCACCAGTGCGAAACTGGATGATAAAAGTGTGACACATGCTAAACTGGCAGATAACAGTGTGACATCTGAAAAATTATCCCTCGTTGACCTGACTATTCCAGCTGAAAATCTTCAGCTAAAAAGTGCCATTACAAACGATGAAATTGCGCCGGATGCATCTATTGCCTACACCAAAATTAACCTTAAAAATGCCATTGACACCCATGCATTGCAGGATCAATCAGTCACAGCCATGAAACTGAATCTGGCTCCCGGTGATTTATCTTATTCCATGATTAATCTGACTGGTTTGATTATCAATTCCGATATTGCAGAAAATGCCAATATTGATTATTCAAAACTTAACATCAATGGCTCATTAAAAAATGATGATATTGCGGAAAATGCATCTATCTCTCATACCAAACTTAATCTTGTCGGAATTGCCATGAATGATATATTGGGACCGGGCCTGATCACATATGATAAGCTTCAATTGACTGGCAGTATTCAAAATTCAGATATTTCACCTTCAGCGAAAATTCCCTATACAAAACTCAGCTTGGCAAACAGTATTTCAACTGATGACCTTCGTGATAATGCCGTCTCTTATCCAAAAATGAATATTAACAATCATGAAATTCCTTATGAAAAGTTGAGCTTGCATCAGACAATCAAAAATTCGGATATCGCAGATAATACACAGATTCCATACACAAAACTGTATTTAGAAAATCAAATCACGGCGAACGACTTACAAAATGGTGTAATTACCAGTAGCAAGGTCGCCCACAATGCAATTCGTTCAGCCAGTATTGTTGATAAAAGCATAGAAACCGACGATCTGGCCGACACCAGCATTACAGTATCCAAACTGAATACCACAAATGAAGGTACATCCGGCCAGGTATTATCTACCGATGGTATCGGTGGGTTGGTCTGGAAGACTGTTTCAGGTGGACAGGGCACAATTCCAGATGTATTTGATCAATTAACAGTTCTGGGGCCCACCCATTTAAATTCAGTGAGTGCCCAGAGTGCGAATATTACACAAATCTCAATTGCCTCAATCCTTACTGCCAGTTTAGCCACGCTTTTGACAGTGACAGTCAATGACATCCACATGCAAACCCTGAAAATTGGACAAACAGCGTTGATCAATCTGGCAACATCGCCCAGATCATTGACGTTACCCGATCTTTCCGGCCAGTTTCTGATATCCGGCCATGCTATGGTAAAGGGCACAGATATTTCTAATAAAGCGGTTGAAACCCAACATATAAACAATGGTGCTATCCAGGATACGCATATTGCTTCCAATGCACAGATTCCATATGCCAAACTATTCCTGGATAATGCCATTCAAGGCACAGACATTGCCAGCCATACCATCACCTTTGACAAACTGTCCCTTGCCAATCGCTCAATTCCTTATACATTACTGGATCTTGCTGGAAGCATTCAACCAGCAGATCTGGCATCCGGTGGACTGGGATATTCTGCCCTGATGTTGACCAATCAGATTCAAAGTAATGATATTAAAGATTTGGCCATTCAAGCCGAGGATCTTGGTGATCAGGTGATTACGCCGAAAAAGCTGGCCGGCATAATTAATGATGGGCAATATCAAGAAGCGTTGATGTCCGATGGCGTTGGCGGTTTTCGTTGGGAAAAACCCTCACCATTTGATTCGAAAATTAGTGAATTCAAAGCTGATAAGACAATTGTGGCCGACCAAATCAACTTTCCTACAGGCATTGTAGTTACTGATAACAATTATGTCATTGTTGCCGAACGTTCTGAAAATAAGTTAAGGATTATTGACGATCAGAATCAGTTAGATACATCAAATACCTATCTTGCAAAAGAGCCTCAAGGTATGGCATTGGACCAATCAAACCATCTCTATGTAGTTGAAAGAGAAAATAAACGCGTTAAAAAATATTTGGTAAACCTTAAAACCAATACACTAAGTCCTGAAACAAATTTTGGCGAAGGATATCTAGATGATCCATATGGCATTGCCTTGGATAAAAATGGCAATATTTATGTTGCTGATGCAGGCGCCCACGATATAAAAGTTTTCACTGCTAATGGCTCGTTAGATTACTCCTTTAATAGTGGTAAAAATGGTGGTGGACTTGAATTTAATACCCCTATGGACATAGCAATTGATCGTTCTGGCAACATTTTTGTTTTAGATTCACACAATAATCGGGTGCAAAAATTTGATGCCAATTTAAAATATCTAACGGCTTTTCCAGAAAATAGTGACCTGACTAGACCTCATGGTATTACTGTTGACAATTCAGGCAACGTATACGTCGCAGATCATGGAAACAAACGTATTCAAATTTATGACAACAATGGAAATTTTATTTCAACAATAACCGGTTCGGTCGATTTTTACCCCAAACAAATAGCAATCGCCAATTCTGGGGATATTTATGTGTCAGAAACAGATAGAAACCGAATTCAAATTTTTAAATCAGAGTATCCTATTTATACAATCCAATCAACCACCATTGGAATTGGTACAACCAAGCCTTATACATCATCGGCATTACAAATTGATTCTCAAAAAGGGGGAATCTTGATTCCGCGTATGACTTCGGAAATTCGAGAAAATATTGAAGTACCAACAGAGGGCTTGATGGTCTATCAAACCGATTCTCATAAAGGTTTTTATTTTTACGATGGCATCCAGTGGGTCAATTTTGACAGCAATATTTATGAAAATAGTATTACTGGCGCTAAAATTGCACCTGATGCCATAACATCTACAAAAATTAAAGATAACTCTCTGACAGGCGACGATATCCAGGACAAGAGCTTGCCATTCTCTAAACTGGCAATCAGCGGAACCCCTCAGGATGGCGATGTGATGATCGCTGATGGCCAATCTCTCAAGTGGCAGTCCCTGAATCAGTTGAACCAGATACTGACAGTTGGCAATGGTGGTCAGTTCTCAACCATTTCCAGCGCATTGGCATCAATTGCAGATAATTCAGATACCAACCGCTACTTGATCAAAATTTCGCCAGGAACATATGAAGAGCAAGTCACTTTAAAACCCTATGTAGATATGGAAGGCGCTGGGGAAAATCAAACAATTATTCGGTTTACTGGGGGGGCCTCAACCGATGGCACCAGCGCAACTGTGATCGGTATAAGTAATTGTGAATTGCGGTTTATGACCATTATCAGCCAGTCAACACAGGATTATGCATTGGGTATACATAATGAAAACGCGAGCGCATTGAAATTGAAACACGTTACAATTGAGGCATCTGGTGGAAATCAAAACATAGGCATTTATAATGCGGGTTCAACAACATTGACTCTTGACAATTGTATCGTTTCTGCTGAAACCGGTATCTCTCATGTAGAGGGGCAGGCAAAGGTTTTTAACTCCCGAATTCTGTCAGACGAGAATTCAGTAAATATAACTGGCGGAACCATCCAATTGATTGGTTCTATAATAGATGGGACTGTAGAACAGGGAAATCTGGTCCAGGCTGCAACCTGTGTTGGTGTGTATGAGGTAAATGAAAGCAATCTTAATTTTCTGACGAATACGTGTCCATAATAACCTATGCAATAATGTATAATTCTGCCTGGCTTAACAAGGAAATACCATACTGTGAAGTTAAAAAATTCGATCATTTTATCAATTTTATTGTATTTTGTTTTAGGAAGTCTCCCGGTTTTTTCAGAAGAACGAATCTTCACGATTGGATGGGAGCCATGGGAACCTTATCAATTCATCAATAAAGAAAAACAATTGACCGGTTTAGATGTGGAGTTGATCAGCATCATTGCACAACAAATGAATTGCAAGATATCTTATACCCAGTTACCTTGGAAAAGAACGTTGTCTTATGTCGAACGTGGTCAGCTTGATTTGGCCGCTGGCGCATCAAAAACCTCGGAAAGAGAAGTATATGCTTTTTTTTCCAATCCATATCGCGATGAGTCAAATGTCATTTTTGTTTTAAAAGGCGTAAGCCAAAAATTTCCATTCAAGCAGTTATCAGATATTAAAAACAGTTCATTTCAGTTGGGTATAACAATAGGCTATCATTATGGAGAAGCTTTTTCAGCATTGATGAAAGATGATGCCTTTAAAAAACATGTTCAAGGTGTACCCAATGAGCCGGTTAATATCATGAAAACATTAAAACATCGCGTACATGGATATATTGGCGATATATATGCAGGCATCGCGTCTTTTAAAAAAGCAAGGCGTTTGGGATCAATTTGAAATCCATCCATTACAGATTTCTTCTTCAAGTATTCATATTATGTTTAGTAAGCAATCATGTACTCAAGCAGATGTAAATAAGTGCAATAATGCGTTGAAGCAATTAAAAAAAAATGCACAAATACAATCAGTTATAAGAAAATATATTCAATAAATCAAACAATGTGGATAAAAAACTGATGCGTTGTTCAGAAATCGGCATCCTTCATATTTGCTGAAAAGTAGTTAACACTTTTTCTCGTTCCCAGGCTCTGCCTGGGAATGCATACTTGGCGGCTCTGCCGCCTAAGCATTGGTATAGGCGGCAGAGCCGCAGGGCATGCGTTCCCAGGCAGAGCCTGGGAACGAGAAAAACGAGAAAAGTGTTAACTGGTAAATGAAGGATGCCCAGAAATCATTCCTCATCATGATTATCTTCATCCCCTGACATACTA
>Ga0272440_1001801_pt1 | contig 17188 bp, 13 predicted proteins | sample SSMMMBAug17_FD_192440 | JGI IMG/M metagenome (GOLD analysis project Ga0272440, IMG submission 192440) | Marine sediment archaeal communities from Little Sippewissett salt marsh, Falmouth, MA, United States - SSM-MMB-Aug17 | ecosystem: Environmental > Aquatic > Marine > Wetlands > Sediment ... | reverse complement strand
CAAAAATAAATGAAAAATTATTTAAAGCCCGACTGAAAAGAAACCCTCCCCTAAAAGATACAAAAATTTTAACAGATTGGAATGCTTTAATGATTGCTTCTTTTGCAAAAGGTGCAAGTGTTTTTAATTCTAAAACCTATAAAAAAATCGCCATCAGGGCAATGGATTTTTTATGCAATAAGATGTTGACTGATGATTACAACCTGATGCACAGATATAAAGACGATGATATATCCATCAAAGGAAAATTAGATGATTATTCATTTATGGTACAAGCTTTATTAGAGCTTTATGAAAATACTTTTAATACAAATTATTTAGAAAAAGCATTGGGTTTAACCACATTTACATTAAACAATTTCTGGGATAAAAATTATAATGGATTTTTTTGTACATCAGATAAAGATGAAAAACTAATTGCCAGACCTAAAGATGCCTACGATGGTGCAATTCCATCAGGAAATGCTGTTTTTGCAAGATGTTTAATGAAACTATCAAGAATAACTGGTAATATTGATTATGAAAGAAGAGCTGAAGATATAATAAGGGCCTTTTCAGGTCTAATAAATAGAGCATCTCAAGCCTTTACACAAATGATAATGGCATATCAATTTGCTAAAAACGAATCTAGTGAAATTGTACTTTGTGGGAAAAAAAATTCTTATGAGGTAGATGAAATAGTTAAAAGATTACAGTTTATCTACAGGCCTGACCAAATATTCTTATTTAAAGACGAGTCAATATCTCAAAAGCTATCTACCCTGGCCTCATATACAAAAAATCAAAAAATGATTGATAAAAAAACAAGCGTTTATTTTTGTAAAGGTAACTCTTGTGATATTCCTTTGACAGATATGAATGAAATAATGGAAAGGTTGGAATATTAGAAAAATAGTTCTGATTGTTCTATTGTTTTGTTGGTTATGTATAGACAAGGCATGGCCTCATCTATACAAATATCCAGTTTCTAAAAACCATGTTTTCCCATAATTTTTTTAATGAGACCTTTCTCTTTTAGCTTTTTTAATCCATCATTAAAAGCTTTTAGTTTTACATCATAGTCCTTAGCTTTTTTAGAAAAGGCAATGTATAAGGGCTTAACTTCTAGCGGTGGTTCCATAAATTCAAGTTTTTCAATATAATTAGGATATTTGGTTTTAATAATATGGCTGGCAACAAATTTATCTATAAAAATAAAATCAATTCTACCTTTAAACAACTTTTTCAAGTTGGTCTCATCATTGTTGACCTCTTCTTTTTTTAGGTAAGTGGCATCATCAAACTCTTTTGTGTTTATATATCCCCTGACAACACCAAACCTATAATCTTTGAGTCCTTTTAGAGCTTTGTTTTGATTTTGTATAGGATCTACAGAATATGAGACTTTTTTTGTTTTTTGTTTGTAAAGCCCAACAGGTCCACCAGGAAAAGAGTCTGAAAAAACAAAATCTGTTAATCTGCTTTCATCATAATATTCAGGAAATAATCCATCTCGCTTTCCTGTTTTAGCAGTATTTACAGCTCTTGCCCAAGGTAAAAATCTTATATCAACACTTATTCCAGAAAGTTTAAATGCTTCAGTAACAATTTCATAAACATAACCATTGTTTTTCATGTTAGGTCCTATGTAAGGTTCCCATTCAAGAGAGGCTAAAGTAACTGTCTGGTCAGCATAAATACCTTGAACAAATAATGATAAACAAAATAAAACCATAAATAATAATTTTTTCATTCTGAAGCTCTTTTCTTTAATAAATCATTAATAAATATTTTATAATATTAAATATTAATGTATAAATATTAAATGATAAAAAGAAAAGCAATAAAAAAATTAATTACTTACAGATATTTTAAAAACTATGCGATAATTGTTTAATCATTTAAAAAAATTTTAACAGGCATTCAACTGATTCTCTCATATTTTGAAAATCAATAGAACCTTTATCTCCCAATTGTTTTTTTAGAGTTAAAAATGCACTAACTCCAACAGTATCAATATTTTCAACAGCTTCCATCTGAAAACAAAAGTCTTTTTTCCCTTTTGAAATAGAAGAAAGAAGTTTATCTTGAAGATTTAAAGCTTCATTGCCCATTATGTTGGATTCAAATTCATATATTACTACATTTTCTTGTTCATATACTTTCATATTAAAGAATCTCCATTTGATCTGAATTTCGCAATTGAAGATTTATATCAACCAGACGACGAGCCAATACTAGGGCAATATTTTTCATCATTACATATCCCACATGTTGATTAATTTCAAAAAGCTCATGTAGTTTCATTCCATCCATTTTAAGCACAAAACTGTTATCAATAGATGTTATATTGGCAGATCTGCGCTTACCTTCTAAAAATCCAATTTCGCCAAAAATATCTCCAGGCTTTAGTACTGCAATTTTTTGCAACCTGCGCTTATTCATAGAAACATAACCCATACTAACATTTAATCGGCCTGATATTAACAAAAAAAGATCCATTGAGAGTTCTGCTTGCTTTAAAACATCCTGCCCTGCATTACAAAGGATAGACTGACTAAGCTCAAGAATAACTTGAAGCTCTTGCGCCATTAATCCTTGAAATATTTCAAACTCTCTTATTTTTTCCATATCTAATATATCACTTTTTTTCATGTTAAGACTCCTTATAATCTTTGTTGCCCTGATAGAATTTTCTATTGGCATATGAATTGCTTAAAGCAAGATATGATCCATAACAATATCTAAGAAATTACAACTTTTTAACAAATCTAAAATCACACTATGATTTAATATAACCAGGATATATAAATCATGATAGCAGATTCTACACTTATTAATGATTTTATTGATGAGTCAAATGAATTTTTATTAATTGTTGAAGAAAACCTGTTAATTCTTGAATCTAACAGGGATAAACCAGAAGACGATGTCATTGATAAAGTTTTTAGAGGAATTCACTCAATCAAAGGGAGTGCTGGCTTTTTAAATTTTAAAAAAATCGCTGAGTTAGCACATGTTATGGAAACACTGCTCGATAAAATGCGTGCAAATGAAATTGAACCTGAGAGTCGTTTTATTGATGTTTTGCTAAAAAGTACTGATTTGCTCAAACAGATGATTAATGATCTTGATAATAGTGAAGAATTCTTTACTCAAGAAATGATAGCAAAGATTAATGATTTATCACAAAATAAAAAACCTCATATAAAAGAATCTCAAAATTCTGAAAAAATTTCTGAACCAGAACAAAATTTATTACCTAAAAAAAACGATTTTACAGAAGATTCCAATCATTGTTTTTCTATGCACTTCGATTTACATGAACTTTATAATCAAGAAAAAATTACTCCTGTAGATTTAATCCGTGATTTAAATAGCATGGGTAAAGTTATTAATGCCAAACTAAGTACAAATGCAGTTAAGTTAGACCAGGATTTAACTAAAAAAGATTTGATGCTTGACATTGTTTATGAAACACCTCTAGACAAAGAGGTTATTATGACAATGTTTGTTCTTTCAGCAGAGAATATAAATAGTCATCAAAAAGATTTGCCCGCTAAAAAAATACAGAATACTACAAAAGAGAAGTCTTTAATTCCAAATTTTTCAAAAAAAATAAATGCTGTTGCAGTAAAACTAGAGTCTGAAGGAAAAATAAAAAAAACTGCCCCACCACCAAAAAAAATTACTAAAGAATTAAAAAAAACAAAACCTAAAAAAGTTGAAGGTAATGCAGCAAAAGAATCTTCTGCAAGTATCCGAATTTCTGTTAATATTTTGGACAAATTAATGTCTTTGGCCAGTGAATTAGTTCTTGTAAGAAATAGATTATTAATGGAATCAAGTAATTCAAATCCAATTATTAGTGATATTTCTCAGGATTTGGATGTTGTTACATCTGAAATGCAAGAAACTGTAATGTTAACAAGAATGCAACCTCTTGGTAATGTTTTTAATAAAATGCCCAGAATTGTTAGAGATTTGACCCGACGTTTTCATAAAAATATTGATATTCAAATTAATGGAAATGATGTTGAACTGGATAAAAATATTTTAGAAGTATTATCATCACCATTGGTTCACATAATCAGAAATGCCTGTGATCATGGCATTGAAATGCCTGAAGTTCGATATGGTCTTGGAAAACCTGAAACAGGTTTAATAACAGTAAATGCTTATCATCAGGCTGGTTTGATTCATATAGAAATATCAGATGATGGTAAAGGTCTTGATCCTAATATGATCAGGGCAAAAGCTATAGAAAAGGGTATAATCTCAAAAGCTGATCTGGATCAACTTAATGATAAAGATGTTTTTTCATTGATCATGACACCTGGGTTTTCTACTGTTTCACAAATGAATGATATTTCTGGTAGAGGCGTTGGAATGGATGTTGTTAAAACAGCCATAGCACATATCGGAGGAGTAATTGAGATTGACTCTAAAACGAATAGTGGAACAAGAATTCATATGAGTCTGCCCTTAACTCTTGCGATTATTCCTTGCTTAATAGTCATTACGAATAATGAAAGGTATGCAATTCCACAGGTTAATATGGATGAAATGGTTCGTTTGTACGATAGTTCAGATCAATTCATCGAAAGATCTGGCGATCAGGAAGTTTATCGCTTAAGAGATCGTTTACTTCCTATTGTAAGGCTTAATGAATTATTAAAAAGAAGTATTCGTTATACTCACAAGGATCGTGCTGAAATAACAGACAATTATACCCATGAACGTAAAGTATCAAAATCAGTTCTCTTTGCTGTTGTTAAAACAGGTTCCAAAAGATTCGGTCTGGTTATAGATCAAATGACAGGAACAGAGGAGATCGTTGTAAACCCTCTCCCAAATACTTTAAAATATATACAAATTTATCAAGGTACTACGATTATGGGAGATGGTGAAGTCGCTATGGTTCTCGACATTGATGGTATTGCCAGACATGTTGGTGTTGAGTTCAATCGTACAGTTGAAGATGAAAATTTGCCTGTTAACAAAAAAAATCAAAGTATAAATATTCAACGAATCCTTACTTTTGAATATGGCCCAAAAGAACAATTTGCTATTCCATTAATCATGGTCAGACGTTTGACCCAAATTAAACATAACCAGATTGAAAAAGTTGGCGCAAATGATGATCGTGAGTTTGTTACTATTGATGGAGAACCTGTTTTTATTGTCCGACTTGATCGTTTAATTGAAGTTTCAAAATGTATTGAACAAAAACAGTATTACTTATGTTTATTTAAAGATTCAAATACTCCTTTTGGCATTCTTTTTACAAAATTAAATGGTGTTGCAGAAATGCCAGAGGATGTTCAAAAGGAAAATTATAATTTAAACTGTATTTTTGGATGCGCTCTGGTTAATGATCGATTGACATTACTTTTAGATCTATATGAACTCATGGATAATGGCGAAAACAAATGGTTTTCTAAACGTTCTCTTCCTGAAAAAACAAAACAACTGTCTCAAGTTCTTTTAGTTGAAGATACTGTTTTTTTCAGTCAACTCGTACGAAATTTTCTAGAAAGTAATGGCTATATTGTGCATACTGCTGAAAATGGTCTTGAAGGCCTTTCTGTGCTGGAAAAAATTCAAGTGGATTTAATAGTATCAGACATTGAAATGCCAATTATGGATGGCTGGAAGTTTATTCAGGCAGTTCGAAATAATAAGCGTTATCAACATATTCCAGCAATGGCTTTAAGTGCATTGAATTCTCCAGAATCTATTGAAAGAAGTTTAAAGATGGGATTCAATGCTCATGAAGTGAAAATTGATAAAGATCGCATGCTGGCATGCGTAGAAAATTTACTGAATAAAACATGAAAGAAAAAAAATATAAATTTTGCACATTTTCTGTGGCAGGTCACCTTTTTGGTGTTGATATTCACGATGTTCGGGAAATCAAAGATGAATATTCGATTACACCAGTTTATCATGCCCCCAGGGAAATAAAAGGTTTGGTAAATATTCGAGGTCAGGTTTATCTGGCATTGAATTTGCGGGTAATTCTTCAAATAAGAGAAATTAATGACTCAAAAGCTGATACGCGTTTAATTTTGTTTAAACCAAAAGTAGGGCAGGATATGTTTGGAATTCTTGTAGATACTCACAATGGCGTGATTGATATTAAAGAAAAACAAATTGAATATCATCAATATGATCAGTCTATGCAATCTGAAATGATAATGAAACGAGCTATTTCTACTGGTGTTTGTAAGCTTGAATCCGGTCTTTTAACTATATTAAATGCTTCAAACCTTCTCGTGTCTATTCAACGAGATTAGAATTTCAAGCATTTAAGGAGGTGATTATGAAAAAATATTTTTTTAGCATTACTGGAATAATTTTATTTTCTACAATTCATCTATTTGCATCGTCAACTAAGATAACAGAAGTAGAAATTATAAAATTAGTTGATCAGGCTGTTGAACTAATTGAAAAAAAAGGAGATATGGCTATTAAAACCATTGGAGACCCCAAAGGTCCTTTTTTTGTTCAATCAAAATCTTTATATGTTTTTGTTTATGATGAAAATTGTGTCATTAAAGCACACCCTTATAAACCAACATTAGTTGGACGTTCATACCTTGGAAAACCTGATGTTCGCGGAAAAAAATTTCGAGATGAAATTGTTCAAAAAGCTTTAAAAGAAGGAAAAGGATGGACAGAGTACAGTTACCAAAAACCAGGAGAAGCTGGTATTTTTAAGAAAAAAGTTTTTGGAAAACGCGCAATTTTTGGCAAAAGAAAATTTATTGTATGTGCAGGAATGTATATTGATTAATATTAACGAGGTTTTTATGAAAATCAGTTATAAAATACTTTTTCCCTTATTACTTGTTACGCTTGTAACTTTTTCAATCCTTACATATCTGATGTCATCTTTTAGTGAGCAAACAATTCTTTTAAAAGGATTCTATTCTTATAATCTTAAAAATCAGGAGAAGATTGTAGCTATTGATGGATTATTCAGTTCTTCTCATGCCAGTATTCCTGAATTAATTATTGCAAACATGATGGGGGAAAAAAAAGAGAAAATCAATGAAAAATCAGAATATAATCAACATCTACTTGAAAAATGTTTAATAGATTTAAAAACAATAAACTACAAACAATTTACTGGTAAAGAAAAAAAACTAATTGAGCAGATAATCTCAGCTCTTACAGATTATATTCCTTTTTTTGAAAAAATCACTGATATTTGTAAGACAGGTGATTCGTATTCAGCAACAGAGAAATATCCTGAGCTTGAAAAAAAAGGATTTTTAATAAAAAAATATCTAAAATCTTTAATTTCTATGGAATCTACGCTTACCAATATGGCAATCCAGGAAACTATTTCAAAAGCAACTCAAAAGTCAAACACTATTGAAACTATAATTAAATTAGGAGGTTGCTTTGCTCTTTTTTTACTAGTTTTGACTATTTTACTTACATCAAATTATATTATTCTCCCTATTCGCAAACTGGTTAATTATGTTCAAACCATTTCAAAAGGAGATTTTACAAATCAACTGACACTTAATCAAAAAGATGAAATTGGGGTATTATCAAGAGAAATATTAAAGATGGCTGATCATTTAAGCGCTATAGTTGCAAAGGTTAAACATTCAGGTATTCAAGTGGCTGAGTCTGCAAATAATCTTTCAGATATGTCTCGTCAACAAGACGTAAATGTTTCAAGCCAGGCAAAGGCTACAGATGATATGGTTAAATCCATGGAAGAAATGAGTTCAAATATAAATATGATGGCATCTGCTGCTGAAGAAATGAGTGTAAATATTCGCCAATTATCTGAAAGTGCTGATCAGGTATCTCATAATATAGATTCTGTTGCAGGATCAGTTGAGGAGTTATCTGCTTCTATGACTGATGTTGGAGATAATGCCAGGCAGGGGTCTGAAATTGCGAGAAAGTCTGTTGAAATGGCTACTATGGCTGGAGATACTATGAAATCATTAGGTGAAGCTGCTGATGAAATTGGTGAAGTTACTGCTGTAATAAAAAGAATTGCTGAAAAAACAGACCTTCTTGCAGTTAATGCTGCAATTGAAGCCGCATCTGCAGGAGAAGCAGGAAAAGGTTTTACTGTTGTTGCCGGTGAAATCACAAAATTTGCAGAACAAAGTGCCAGAGCTGCTGAAGATATTTCACAAAGGATTTCAAAGGTTCAGGAAAAAACAGAAGCTGCTGTTGGCGTAATATCAGATGTCTCAACCATTATTATGGAAATTAATAAATCATCAGAAATAATTACTTCAGCTGTTGAAGAACAAACAGAAGCTGCTAATGACATTGCACAACATATGTCTCAGGCTAATTTTCGAGCAGATGAAATAGCAGCTTCTACAGCAGAGTTAGCAATAGGAGCAGAAGAAGTTTCAAAAAATGCTGGTGAAGCTGCTAATGTTACAAATTCTGTTAAAAAAAGTATTGTCCTTGTCAATCAAAATACCAATGACACCTGTGAAAGTGCTCGACAGTTAAATATTTCAGCTAATGATCTGTCCAGTCTTTCCAAAGCATTGTTAGACCTTGTTGCCCATTTTAAGGTTTTTTCAAAAGAGAAAAATAACTCATGAACGATTTGGATTTAAAACATGACCCTCTCTCATTAACTGATCACAAAATAAAAGTATTGCTTGTGGATGATCAGGATTTGGTGGGTAAAACTGTAGAAAAAATGCTATGCACTGAAAAAGATATTGAATTTTATCACTGCCTTGATTCTCGTCGCGCAATTCATATGGTAAATAAAATTCATCCAACTGTAATACTTCAAGACCTTGTAATGCCACATTTTGATGGATTAACATTGGTTCGTTTATATCGAATGAACTCATTTGCTCGTCTCATTCCTCTGATTGTTTTATCATCAAAAGAAGAAGCAAAGGTTAAAGCCAAAGCTTTTGCTTTGGGAGCAAATGACTATATGGTAAAACTACCAGATAAGTTGGAAGTTGTTGCAAGAATTCGCTACCACTCTCAATCATATATTAATAGATTACAAAGGGATGAAGCTTTTAGAAAAGCCCATATTGAAACAAAAAAACGAGAACGTGAAGCAGCAGCAAAAGAAGCCGAGAAAATGCGTGCAGAAATGCTTTCACGAGAAATGAACAATCAAAAAGCATTTATTGATGCTTTTATTCAAAGCATTGTCACCGCAATTGATGAAAAATCGCCTTATACAGGAGGTCATGTTAAGCGTGTTGTAGAAATATCTATGATGATTGCCAATGCTATTAATAAATGTACAGAAGGCCCATTGAAAGATATAAATTTTTCTTCAGAAGAACTTGAAGAAATTAGATTTAGTGCCTGGTTGCACGATGTTGGAAAAATTACTACACCAGAGTATATTATTAACAAATCCACACGTCTTGAAACCATTTTTGATAGAATTCATTTAATAGAAACTCGCTTTAGGCTTATTGAAAAAACTATTGAGCTTGAATATTTGAAATCTGAACAAAAAGAAAATAATGAAAAAAAATTACGCCAATTAAAAGAATCCATAACAGAACTTAGAGAAGATATTGAATTTATAAAATCTTGCAATACTCCTGATCGTTTTATTACAGAACAGGATGTTGTTCGTATTCGTCAAATTGCACAAAAAAAATATATTTTTGATGAAAAGACATATAACTATTTATTTGATGATGAAGTTAACAATCTTTGTATACAAAGAGGAACTCTTAATCTGTCGGAAAGAAAAAATATTCAAAATCACGCTGACTTAACCTTAAAACTATTGGAACCTCTTCCTTTTCCAGAGGACTTATCCCGCGTGCCTGAATTTGCAGGAGGACATCATGAGACTTTAAATGGCGGGGGATATCCACAAGGTTTATCAGAAGAATTTATACCTCTTCAAACACGTATTATTACAATAGCTGATATTTTTGAGGCTCTTACGGCTCGTGATCGTCCCTATAAAAAACCCATGACACTTTCAAAAGCCATTGAAATTTTGGAAGATATGAAAGAAAAAAATATGCTGGATTCTAATCTTATTGACCTTTTTGTTGATAATCAAATTTCAATGGAATATGGGCTAAAATTTTTACTTTCTGAACAATTGGAGTAAATATGTATAGATTTATAATTTTTACCCTTATTTCTTTTTATTTTTTTTGCATGCCTCAAATAAATATATTATGGGCAAAAGAAGCACCTTCATTAAATCTCAAATCTAACGATAAAAAAATTAATTTGTCCAAATATTTATCCTGGTTTAATGATCCTGATCATCGTTTAACTATTGAGGATATCATAAACCCAGAAAAAGCATTTCCCTTTGAGGACGCTAAGGGAAAATCATTAAATTTTGGGTTTTCATCTGATACTTACTGGTTGAAATTGCATTTTACTACTGAAAATTTTAATAGCCCTGCATTGAGGTATATTCATATTAAATATCCTTTACTTAATTATATAAACTGTTTTATTTTTCATAATAAAAAAATGCAAAAGATAAAATGCGGCACAAAATATCCTTTTTCTAATCGTCCTATAAAACACCCTGAATTTATTTTCCCAATTCAAATTTTACCTGGAAAAAATATAACTGTTTATTTCCAGGTAAAATCATCTTCATCTATACAATTCCCAATGGTTCTTTGGGAACCATCTGAATTTTTTTCAAATGAAATAGTTTTGTTCATGGGTTCAGCTGGTTTATATTCATTTTTCATAGTTATATCACTTTTAAATCTTATATTTTTTTGGATGTTCAGATATCGTACATTCTTAATTTATGCATTTTTTATTATTGCATATGTTTTATTTCATATTTCATACAAAGGATTTGGAATAGCCTGGATCTGGCCTAATTGGAACAATTGGGGGATGTTATCTGTTCCTTTTTTTATTTTTTTAACATCAGCAAGTGTTCTCCTGTTTACAAGTCATTTTTTCGACATACAGAAGCAAATTCCAAGGATTAATAATATCTTTCAATCTTTGATTTATTTCTCATTATTTTCAACAGTTTTACCTTTTATACTACCTTATGCTCTGACTATCAAAATGAGTCTTTTAATAATTATTATTACCAGTATATTAATTATGTTTACTACAATTTTGTGTGTAAAATTAAATATACCACATGCCAATTTTTTCCTGATTGCATGGTTAATGGTTATTAGTGGAACTGCAACCTATGTTCTTAAAACAATCGGCTTGTTACCATCTATTTTCCTGATCGAAAAATCAGTAGAAATAGGATATTGCTTATGCATTATAATGTTAGGCTATAGTTTATTTAATCAATTTCAAAAAGAACGAATGAATAATAAAAGAATTAAAGAGCAGGCCATTAAAGAAAGAGAAGAAAGCGCTCAAATTCAACAAATGACTATATCTGTTTTAGATCAAAAAACAGAACAATTACATGAAATCTCGTCCAATCTTACCTTACAAATAGATCAACTTAATTTAGAATCAGATACTGTAGCAGGAGCTTCTGAAGAAATGTCTGCTAATGTTGAAACTATTGCATCATCAGTTGAAGAATTAAGTACAAATATTCAAGGAGTTTCCTCTTCTACTGCGCAAATGTTAGAAAATAATTCTACTGTAGCAAGTGCAATTCAAGAATTAACAGCATCAATGAATCAAATTTCCAGTCATGCTCAAAGTGGTACAAATATATCTTCTGAGGTTGTTTTAATGGCAGAAAATGCAGGACAAACTATTAAAAATTTAGGAGTTGCTGCTAATCAAATAGGAACTGTTACAGAAGTAATAAAGAAAATAGCAGAAAAAACAGATATTTTAGCTGTAAATGCTGCTATAGAGGCAGCATCTGCTGGTGAAGCAGGAAAAGGCTTTGCTGTTGTTGCCAATGAAATAACTAAATTTTCTGAACAAAGTGCTGGTGCTGCTGAAGATATTACTAAACAAATTGGCGATGTACAGAATCAAACCTTAAAAGCTATTGAAGGTATTGCCAACATGGAAGCTGTTATCAAATCCATGAGTCATTCGTCGGAATCAATATCTGAGGCAGTAGAACAACAAACACAAGCTTTGCATGAAATTTCTGATAATGCTTCACATGCAAATATTAAAGCTGACGAAATAGCTCACATTATGTCTGAAATGTCACTGGTTTCATGTGATATATCTAAAAACGTTATGGAAGCTTCCAAAGGTGTGAATGAAATAGCAAGAAGTATCCGAAATCTCAATCTATCAGGGCAAACACTTTCCTCTATAAGCCAGCAAATTGAGCAAGAATCACAGGATATGGTGGCTTTGAAGAAAAAGTCTGCTGTTAGTGGTTTGAAAAAATAATGGGAATATAATTGAGCTTGCACAACCTTTTTACCTGTCAAAAAATCTTCCTTGTCAATGCATAATTAAAATAGACTTTAATATTTAATAAAAAATATTAAAGTCTATTTTATCTTTTTGACAAATTATTTATATTATATTAAAGTTCATTTTATATTTTTGAAAGGTAAAATAAATAATATGTTAAACTATTTTAGAAATAAACAGGTAAGAATCATACAATCAGTTTCTGATAGCTTTGTGAGAAAAAAATATATGAAAAAACTAGTTTCTCCAAATAGGCTGGTTGCAATTATAGGCCAGAGAGGTGTTGGAAAAACGACATTACTTCTCCAATACTTAAAAAAGAATTTCAAGGTCAGTGAATATTTATATTTTAGTGCTGATGACATATACATTGCAGATACAAAACTTTATGACATTGCTGACGAGTTTGTTAGACTTGGAGGGAAGGTTATTGTTATTGACGAAATACATAAATATAAAAATTGGGTGCAAGAAATTAAAAATATTTATGATTCTTTTCCTGACTTAGCTATTCGATTCAGTGGTTCATCCATGTTAAATTTACTTTATCAGAAGTATGATCTAAGCAGAAGGTGTGTAACTGCTTATATGGAAACATTAAGTTTTAATGAGTTTATGGAACTTAGCAAAAAGACTAAACTGCCTGTTTTTTCCCTTGAGGATATTCTTATTAGAGGCGCTGAAATAAGTACAGATATAGCTCTTTCTCATTCTAATTTATTTAGTGATTTTCAAGATTATTTAAAATTTGGTGCATATCCTTTTTTCATGGAGGATAAGAATGAATTTAAAAATAAACTATTCAATGCACTTCAGAAAATAATTAATGAGGATATTCCATCATGTCATAAAATAGATTATTCCCATATCAGCATATTTAAAAAGCTTATTGCAAAATTGATTGAGTCAAGAGTGCCATATAAAGTCAATCTGGCAAAATTATCTTCAGAACTTGAAATTACACATCCAACTTTGTATTCTTATTTAGATTTACTTAAAGAGACTAAAATTTTTCATCCTATAAAAAAATATTCAAAAAAAATCTCAAAAAAACCTGAAAAACTTTATTTTAATAATACAAATATCCTTTACGCTTATGCGGATGAATTTGGTGTGGAAGTTAATATCGGAAATATCAGAGAAACTTTTTTTGTCAGTTGCTTTTCAGAAATATATTATTCAAGTATCGGTGATTTTAGGGTTAGAGATAATATCTATGAAATAGGTGGAAAAAATAAGACTTTTAAACAAATCAAGGATGTTAAAAATAGCTATCTTGTAATTGATACTGATTACTCAACAGAAAATCGAAAAATACCCATCTGGCTTTTTGGACTTCTTTGATAAATATAATAATCAAGATGTGACCCGTTTCCTGCTTAACCAGTTAAAATAATTAAGATATAACTTAAATTTTCACAAAAGGCTTGAAAAATATTTTGTGACATAGTAGAAACAATTATCTGATTTGTTTTCAAAAAATATCTATCAACTCAGTGAGTTATCTCATAACCTTTTATTATCATAAAGTGCTTTTAAAATATTCTTTTGCGTTACAACTAAAAAAAAAGGTAACAATACATGTATCAAATCAATAAAAAACGAATCCTTTATGGAAATGCCAATTATAAAGAAATTGTCCAAAAAAATGGTTATTTTGTCGATAAAACGCATTATATTGAAGCACTAGAACGTATTGAAGACCCTGTGTTTCTTAGACCTAGACGATTTGGAAAGTCTTTATTGTGCAGTATTTTAGAACATTACTATGACATCTATCTAAAAGATGATTTTGATACCTTGTTTGGACAAACTTATATCGGACAAAATCCAACACCATTTAACAATTCGTTTTTTGTGCTTCACCTGGATTTTTCAACGATTGAGCCAAAAGGTTCTATCTCAGACATTGAACATAATTTCAATCGAAAATGTAACTCTAAAATGAAAGCAATGACAGGACGTCTAAAACAATGGTTTGATTCCTCTTTTGAAATAGATAAACATACCAGTGCAGCTTTGAATCTTGAAGAAATCATGAATGTTATTTGGGAAAAAGATTTACCAAAGCTTTATGTGATCATTGACGAGTACGATAATTTTGCCAATCAACTGGTTCTAAGCAATAAGTCCGAACTTTATAATGCACTAACAGGCAATGACAGTTTTTTGAAACCTTTCTTTAAAACACTTAAGAAAGGTCGTAAAGATGGCACTATTGCCAATATTTTTATTACTGGTGTTCTTCCCATTACTTTGGATGATCTGGCATCAGGATTTAATATTGCCGATTTTCTGACCCTGGACCCAGATTTTGAATGCATGTTAGGCTTTACACAATCTGAAGTAGATCAATTGCTAAATGACATATATCGCGATTATGATATTGATCTAAGTTCTCGAAAAGAAGTTGGCGAAGTTATAAAAACCCATTATAATGGATATCACTTTGTTGATCCTTCGGGAGAAGCGCTTTATAACTCAACAATTCTGATGTTTTTTTTGAAATGGTTTACTCAAAAAAATGAAATTCCAGAAAATTTAACTGATTTGAATTTACGAACCGACTTATCCTGGGTAAAACGCATTACAGGCAAAAATCCTGAAAAAACAAAAGAAGTGATTCAAAGCTTAAATATTGGCAATTTACTTCCATACGATAAAAAAACATTGGTTTCCAAATTCAATATGTCCCAATTTTTTGACAAAAGTTTTTTCCCCATCTCATTCTTTTACCTGGGTATGTTAACCCGACACGATGATTTTTCATTAAAATTACCCAACCTAAACATGCAACAAATATTTGTAGAATATTTCAATGAAATTCAAAGCATAGACGTATCCACCCTCTATCATGACATGATGCAAAGATTTGTAAATCATCCAGATTTACCGCGACTCTTTTCAGATTACTGGGAACTTTATATTTCTCAGCTACCCGAGGCTATTTTTTCACAGGTCAACGAAAATTTTTATCGCACTACTTTTTTTGAATTATGCAGCCGCCACATATCCAAATGGTTTACCTGGAATATGGAACGTTCGTACCCAAAAGGGCGTACCGATCTTGAATTTGTAGGCAAATACAGTGAAAAATTTGCAGGATTGCGTATTGTCATTGAGTTTAAATATTTTTCCAATACTAAATTTAAGGCATTTAAATGCAAAACTGATAATTTTCAGTTACAGAAAAATGATGCTCTACAATTGAAGAAATATATTGCTGATATAAAAAAAGAATGGCCAAAGGCAACTATTGAACCCTATTTGATTTATTGTTTTGGAAATCAAGGTTTTAAAGTTTTTTCTATAGCTTAAAAATGCTTAGGAAAGCTCTGAAAATATCATACTCATTTTCTGTCATACTAATTTTTACCAAATTTTTAAATATAATTTGATCGTTTTAATTCTACTTAATCTGTATATTCCATAACTTTATCATTTAGTAGCTTTAAATCGTTCCCCTCTTGCGTAAAAACAAAAAAGCCATATTTTTTGGCTTCATCTATTGTTCTGTTTTGCATGGTCAATCCAGCAATTGCACCAATAAATTTATAATTTTTATATGCAGGAAATAATGTTTTATAATTTTTTATCTTTAATAATACTTCTTTTACATCGTTTGGATGAAAATTGTACTTGACCTCAACAATCACAATAACCTCTGAGTTCGTCAAGACGATATCAAACTCATCTTTTAACCCTTTATATTTTCTTTCAACGTTTCGATCAATGCATTCAAATTTCGTATTCCCAATTGCCATACTTTTTGAAAAGCTATTAAAAAACAAGTCCTCTGCAAGAAATCCATTGCTGTTACCTATTCCACCAATTAAGGTTTGTAATTTGTCAATCTTTTTATCAGTTTCTTTCATCCTCTTATCAGTTTCTTTTCCTGCTTCAATTAATTCTTGAAGTAACTTCCATGTTTTTTCGTATTCTGTATCATTATTATTCATTTTATAACCTCCTCTGATTTGAATATGAGGACAATATTATTAATTAGGGCCTTGATCATCGTTTCGACCAAATGGGAACGTTGCAGTGATCAAGATCTTAATTAGGTATACATTTTATGTGAAAAGGTCAAGCAGAAAAGTGTAGTAGTTGTTTTGTGGGATCGAACCAGGTTATTATTTTTTATTGCATAGAACAGCGTTGGGCTTAGGCCAAAGGTGTCAGGCTAAGATGGCTAAATCTCGGCAGCTCCTAGAAAGCGTAAGATAAAGCCCATAGAAAATATCAATTCTCATTCTCTGGTTCAATTTGAATTATCTGACCACCATCATGAGGGGTAATTTTAATAGACATTCCTGGTTTTTGTTTTTGGATAACAGACTTTATCAGGTCATACAAAATATTGCTTGTAATACTTACTGCAATGGGAAGAATAATCTGTGCAACAGCCATATCAGAAAGTGGAGAAAAACTTTTCATAGATTCATTTTCAATTTTGGCTGTGGCAATGTTTTGGGAGGTTTTGTCTGCATTCCAGACAGATACAAAGTCTGATGGATTTATGTTTAGATGCGGGGAAAAAATGAGTTTATGTGTCATGTTTACTCCTTATTGATTGTAAAAAAAAACTGGTAAATTCAAAGGAAACAATTGCCTGGCTCTTAATCGCCTGGTTGTATCAGAGCCGCATGCGTCAGCAAGCGTTATTTTACGTGACTTTTTAAGTAATAGGTCATAAGTTTTCGGGTATAAAGATGTTTTATCACATATGTAAAAAAAATAGTAATCAGGCTAAAATGTACGATCTCGGCAATTGCAAGAACAGCGTTGGGCTTTAGGCCATAGGTGTCAGGCTAAGGATTTTTTGCTCTGAAGAGCATTATTTATTATTGTTAAGCCTGATTGT
>Ga0272440_1001800_pt1 | contig 17199 bp, 15 predicted proteins | sample SSMMMBAug17_FD_192440 | JGI IMG/M metagenome (GOLD analysis project Ga0272440, IMG submission 192440) | Marine sediment archaeal communities from Little Sippewissett salt marsh, Falmouth, MA, United States - SSM-MMB-Aug17 | ecosystem: Environmental > Aquatic > Marine > Wetlands > Sediment ... | reverse complement strand
ATATTTACATAATTAGCACGAAACAAATGACTTTGAACAACACAAATTTTATGTTTTTTAATAATGCGTAACAATTTCAAGGCAAGAATTGGCAGATAAAGCAATTTTTTTAAACCATGCTCAGAGCCTTTTGCATGAGATAAGTATATAATATTGACGTCAGCAGGTAATTCGTAAACATTATTTTTTTCAAGGCAGATTAATTGAATATGATGACCGCGTTTAATCAATTCTGTTAATACGGTCAGCACGACTTTTTCAGCACCACCACCCGCAAGAGAATTTACCAATAATGCATTCATTTTTCCTCTCTTCATCGTATTTTTCGTAGACGATAAATTATTTCTGGATTAATCATTGAAAGACATCCAATAATCGTTTTTTTTAGCATAAATGTGATTCGGGTTTTTGTAGAAACTGTATGTGGGTAGTATCTATTTATGAGCCGCGCACAATGCATGGTATTTTTTATCTGTTGAATCCATTTGTTTGCGGTGATTGTGTTTTTGTGAACCCTTAGACAGTATAATTCTTCAGGTACAACGGCAAAAGGCCTTTTCAGTGAACTCATGCGAATAATCAGGTCAAAATCTTGTGTAGTGCTGAGGTCTTCATTATATCCAGAAATTGCATCAAAGGCTATTTTTTGAAACATCAGTGATCCATGAACGTAAGGATTTGTTAATACTGCCATTTTTTTAATGGCATGTAATCGAGACAAAGGGGCTTTTCGTCTGTCCATAACAGCACCATCTTGATCTATCCAAATGGTATCTGTACTTGCCAGAATAACATCCGGGTTGTTTTGAAATAATTTAACCTGGAGCTGAAAACGATCCTTGTGGGAGATATCGTCAGCGTCCTGCCTGGCCAGAAGACTTCCTTTGGCAAGTTTTGCCGCGGTATTTAACGATCTTGTCAAGCCCATATTGTTCTGTCTCAAAACATAAATTCTTGGATCTGTTAATGATAATAATATGTCTGATGTGCTGTCTGTAGAGCCATCATCAATAATAATAAGTTCCCAATTTGTGTATGTCTGTTCAAGGATAGAATTTATTGATTTAAGAATATATTTTTCTTCATTGTAGACACAGAGCAGTACGGAAACCAGTGGGTACTTTTCCAATATTTCCCTCCACTATTGTTGGCTTTCAATTAACATCGTATTGACTTATTCTTATTGATGTCAATTATAAAGTTGTGTTTATGAATTATTGTTGGCATAGCAATTGGATAAATGATTATTTTATATTTATTAATTGTTACCGCTTTGAATAAAAAATTTTACAGTGTTCAACTCTTAGGGAGCATTGACTTTACATTTGTTTTTGTATATAAATGAAAGATTAACGAAAAAAACCCCTGCTGATAGCGAAGAAGCCATAATTTCTTTTTTGATTATCAACAGAGGTTTAAAAGCAGGGAAAACTCTTTAAAGCACTCCCTGAACTTTAATTAATCTGATATATAACAAACCACTTTTTGTGGGTCAACGAAAACTATTTAGAAATGCTTGAAACAGTTAATGATCATATTATCCAAATGTTTCATGTTTACAAGCAATTTGGCAAAAAAGATGTCATTCGCAATGTAACCATGAATATTCAAAGAAATGAATTTCTTTTTATTAGTGGACCAAGTGGTGCTGGAAAAAGCACTATGCTTAAATTGCTATATGCAGGGGAACGTCTGTCCAAAGGACAAATAATTGTCGATGGCTTGAATATTGTCAGAATGAACAAGAGAAACATTCATCGGCTAAGACGTCGCATTGGCATTATTTTTCAAGATTTTAAATTGATCCAGACTCGATCTGTTTATGATAATGTTGCGCTTGTCCTTGAAATTAGAGGACTACCTCGAAAAATGATTGAACGTAAAGTTAGAGCAGCATTAACACGTGTCGGAATGATTGAGTTTGTAAGTGCTTTTCCGCCCAGTCTTTCAGGTGGTGAACAACAACGTGTTGCTGTCGCTAGGGCCGTAGCTGCAGAACCTTCGATTATTTTTGCTGACGAGCCTACAGGAAGTCTGGATCCGGACGCAGCAGCCGTCATCTTAAGCCTTTTGGATGATTATCATTTAAGTGGTGGAACGGTTTTATTTGCAACACATGATCTTTCATTAATCGAACATACCCAACGACGAGTTGTTTCTTTAATGGATGGAAATATTTCAGACAATGGGCGTCCACCATATCTTGCGGGGCAAAGACAGATTGGATAAATTGATAAAATGAACTATGTAATACATTTTTTTCGAGGTGTTGGTAAAGATTTTATTGCAACTCCCATGCTCCATACGGTTACGATATTAACCATTGCACTTTCCTTGTTAGTCTCATCAGCTTTTGGATTGTTTTTTAGTAATATCAATCAAATATTTTATACCTGGAAACAAGGTATTCGCATAATGGCTTATGTGTCATCCTCAGTTGAAAATATTGATGTTGATATTATCAAGAACCAGATACAGGCATTATATGGTGTAAACAAAATCGATTATATATCCAGCGAGGATGCACTGCTTTACATGAAAGAAGAAATGCAGCAGGCTGAAATTTTATCTCACTTAAAAGAGAATCCATTGCCTGCATCATTTATGATTTATGTCAAACCAACAAACAATACGTGGGAAACGATTGAGCGAATTGCCACGCAAATAAAAATGATGCCTGAAATAACTGAAGTTGAATATGGAAAAGGATGGTTGGAAAGAATATCATCGTTTATGGCATTTTTTCGAATTACGTGTATCGCCATTGGGGTACTTTTACTGATAACGACGTTGTTTGTTATCTCCAATACCATTCGCCTGGTTTTTTATGCCAGGCGTGATGAAATTGATGTGATGCGTTTGATGGGTGCAACCCGTTGGTTTATAAAAATTCCTTTTTATTTGGAAGCTATTTGCCAGGGTCTGATTGGTGGAATTATTGGTATTATTGTGTTATTTGGCCTTTTTTATTATTTGACCATTTATAATTTCCCAGCATGGACAACAGATTTATTTCATCCACACTTTTTTTCATTACATATCATAATTATGTTAATTTTTATGAGTATGGGAATAGGATGGGTAGGATGCTACATATCTCTCAAACAATTTATAAAATTGTAATCCCTTTTTTTATTTTTTGGATATTCATATTTGGTTTTCACCCCAATGTATGGAGTGAGATGTATGGAATTGTTCTGTCAAACCGCTTGAATATTCGTAGCACTCCAGATCTTACAAATAAACCTATTGGTATTCTTTATAAAGATATGAGTGTTTCAGTTATTGAGAAACTTAATGACTGGGTTAAAATTAAGCATTTAAACAAAATAGGATATGTCAGCCAAAATTTTTTGGAAATCATTGATTTGAAAAATGCAACAGGCATGATTACAGGAGATAAACTGTATTTAAGACCAATTCCTGGAACAAATTTACCGCCCATTGATTGCTTAAATGAAGGTACACGAGTTCACATTATCTATGCTGATGATGAATGGCTTAAAATTAAATATAAAGAGCGAATTGGTTATGTAGCGCGTCAGTATGTTCGTGTGTTATCTTCAAAACAAACAGTCGTTTCAAAAGAAGAAAAACAGAAATCTCTGCTGCAATCAAAACCCCGGGTGATGGTTCATCAAAATGGTCAGATTCAAGCATTAACTCATGAAAAAAACGAAATCGCCCAGCAAATTGACAAACAAAAAAAGGCCTATAAACAGGCTTCTAAAAAAGAAAAAGATATTATTCAGGAACTGGATCTGGTTGACAGAAAATTGAATCAATCCTCCAGGCAGCTATCTGTATTGGATGCTGAAATTAAAACCATTGATAAAAAAATTAAATCCGCGCAACATCAAAGTCAGGAATTACTCAACAAAATAGCTGAAACCGAAAGATATGTCAGTAAACGCATCGTGTCTCTATATAAATTAAAACGCCTGGGCGCCTCAACGATTTTTTATCATGCAGATTCATTTTCAGATGTGTTTTCATCTTATAAGTATTTGGAATATATTTTGACCTATGATAACCAGTTTCGATCGAAATTAATGGCTGACAAAAAAAGATTGGGAGAGGTATTCAATGATCTAAAAGACAAACGGTTCCAAAAAAAAAGCATGCAAAAGCGTATTGTTTCTATTTATGAAGAAAGAAAACGTCAAAAAGCTGAACGTTCAAAAATTCTTAAAGAGATCCAAAGTAAAAAAGGGATGCTTGCAAGTGCTATGAATGCCTTAAAACAATCCGCGATTCATCTGGATCAAACCATTGCAAATATTCAAAAACAAATTATTAAAGATAAACAGAAAAAAAATGTTATATTCAATAAGCACAGGGCCAAATTAAGATTGCCTGTTAAAGGAAAAGTCATTAATAAATTTGGTTCATACACACATCCAAAACAAAGGCTGAACAGTTTTCAGAATGGTCTTTATATTGTGGCTGATAAAGGAGAACCTATCAAAGCTGTTTGCCCAGGACGTGTGTTATATGCTGACTGGTTTAAAGGTTATGGTAATATGATCATCATTGACCATGGTGATAGCTATTATACTGTGTATGCCCATGCGGATGAAATTTTCAAACACAAAGGTGAAGTTGTCGATCAGGGTGAAGTCGTTGGAACTCTCGGAGATACCGGTTCAATGATGGGACCAGGACTATACTTTGAAGTTCGACACCATGGGAAACCCATCAACCCCATAAAATGGCTTAAACAAAGCTGAAGGAACAATCATGCGAACAAAACGTACTTTTTTTACAATGCTTTTTTTGGTGTCTTTTGGATTCGTAATATGTTTTCAAAATGCATTTGCTGATAAACAAGAGACGTATGAAGGATTAAAACTCTTTACTGATATTATCTCTTTAATTGAAAACAATTATGTCGATCCTGTTGATACCAAAAAATTAATTCACAGTGCTATTCAGGGGATGATTCGTTCTCTTGACCCACATTCTTCCTTTATGCCACCAGAGGCTTTTGAGGAACTTCAGATTGATACTCAGGGAGAATTTGGTGGAATTGGTATTGTGATCACCATGAAAAAGGGAGTCTTGACAGTAGTTTCTCCTATCGAAGGAACCCCTGCTTATAAAAAAGGTGTTCAAGCCGGAGACAGAATTATTAAGGTGAATGGTGAATCTACTCAAGATATGGAAATGTGGGAAGCTGTCAAAAAAATGCGCGGAAAAAAGGGAACACCGGTTACCATAACTATTGAGCGTGATACTGAAGTTAAACCAATTGATATCGTTATTGTTCGTGATATCATTCCAATTGAAAGTGTCAGGTCTGCATCTTTAGGTGATGATTACGGATATATATGGGTCACTAACTTTCGTGAAAAAACAGTGGATGATATTATCACAGCATTGGATAGATTGGATTCTGATGCAGAATCTTTTAAAGGATTGATATTAGATTTAAGAGATAACCCTGGTGGACTTCTGGATCAGGCCGTTAAACTGGTTGATTTGTTTGTTAATAGCGGTAATATTGTTTCGATTAAGGGCAGGTCTGAAGACAATACCAAAGATTTTAATGCACATCAGAAAAACACAGAACCTGGATACCCCATTGTTGTATTGATAAACTCTGGAAGCGCTAGTGCATCGGAAATTGTTGCTGGTGCATTACAAGATCATAAGCGTGCTTTGATATTAGGAGTAACATCCTTTGGAAAAGGTTCTGTTCAAACCGTTGAACCTCTTCGAGATGGCTATGGCCTTAAATATACAATCGCTCGCTATTATACACCCAATGGTCGATCTATTCAAGCTCAGGGAATAGTTCCAGATATTGAAGTTTCGTCTCGTTATATTAAGCTTAAAAAGGAAGATGCTGAAGCGCCCCATGTGATTAAAGAAAAAGATTTGAAGAACCACCTTGAAGCCAGTCCTGAAAAAGAAAATGACAATAGTGATGAAAATGATGATGCTGATCAAGACGATACATCAGATAATTCCTTGCCCAACAAAAAAATCATTCAAAAAAAACAAAAACGTCAGGCCATGCGTCACGGGACCATTAACAAAGAAGATTTACTATCCGATTATCAGATTTCTCGTGCTCTGGATATTCTGAAAGGTTATGAAATTTTGAATGCCTTTCACATAAAACCACTGGAAAGTCCCCCATTGATTGCTGATGACATTGATAAGAAAGAATGATCAAATGGAATCAAGGATCAGAATATTAGAAGAAAAAGTTGATTATTTAGAGAATCAATTAAAACAGATCCAGGCAGCATTATTTGAAAAACAACAAGACCAATCTTCTGCTGTAACGTCGACTCATACAAATGAAACAGCTGATGAGCGAAAGTTTAAAACTACCATTAAATCAATTTCAAATGGTCTCAATGTTCCTGTTCATGAACTTCGAAAAAAGTTAGGTTGGAAACATTCTTTTTTTGATGAAATGATTCAATCGTTGATTCATAAAAATCGGATTATTCTTGAACATGGAGATATGCTACATTTGAACATTCGTGATTTAAATGATTCATACGTTAATGACAAAGGGGAGACATTTACGCGGATAAGCTGGAAAGAAAAATGAAATCTTCAAAAAAAAAACAATCTACAGCTTCTCTGGTTGCAGACTGGGAAGCATTGCAGCGGATATTTATTCGTCCGGAGAATGATCAGGGTAAAGATCGTCTGGTTAAATATATGGAACAAATCCTGTTCGGACTCCATGACTTTTTAAGAGAACATGTTGGAATTACAGAAGATGTCAGTCTTCAGGAATTGTCCGATCGATACATGGACAGCGACATTAACTGTTTACCATCAAGAAAACTGGCTGATGTCATCAAGGGAATAATTGATAATATTGCCCCCCATGCTGTAAATGTTGCCTCACCATATTTTATTGGGCACATGACCTCAGCAATTCCATTTTTTATGGTTCATTTGCACACAATCGTTGCTGCTTTGAATCAAAATGTCGTCAAACTCGAAACATCAAAAGTTGTTTCCATTTGGGAAAGGCAATTGATATCAAAAATTCATCGATTGGTTTTTCAAAAAGATGATTCTTTTTACCAAACCCATATTCAAAATCCAGAAAGCACACTTGGTGCTTTTATTGAAGATGGAACGTTGGCCAATCTGACGGCCATGTGGGTTGCTAGAAATAAATTGTTTTCAGAATGTGATGGATTTAAAGGCATAGAGATTGAAGGTTTTTCTCGTGCATTAAATGTCTACAAAAAAAAACGAGCTGTAATTCTGGTTTCTAAGATGGCACATTATTCTCTTAGAAAATCAGGAGGCCTTTTGGGAATTGGAAATGAAAATGTGATTCGAATTCCTATCAATAATCGTTTCCAGGTTGATAAAGATATCCTCGAAAATCAAATTAAAGAACTAACCAATAACAATGTAGCCATCATTGCTGTTATTGCTATTGCTGGAACAACTGAGACAGGAACCATTGATCCAATACATGAAATTGCGGATATTTGTGAAAAATACACTATTCACTTTCATGTAGATGCTGCCTGGGGCGGTCCGACCCTTTTATCTGAAAAATATAGCCATTTACTGTCTGGATTAGATCGAGCAGACTCTGTTACGGTTGATGGGCACAAGCAATTTTATATGCCCATGAGCTGTGGTATGGTTTATTTTAAAGATCCTCAGGCAATGGATGCAGTTGCGTATCATTCTGCCTATGTAAACCGACCAGGTTCAGTGGATTTAGGAATTCGTTCCATAGTAGGCTCAAGAGCAGCTACATCCCTTGTTCTTGGTAACGCTTTAGAAATAATGGGAAAAAAAGGATATGCGCTCTTAATTGATCATGGTATTGAATTGACCAAACAGTTTGCAGATGAAATCCAAAAAAGACCTTTGTTTGAATTGATATCGGAACCTCAACTCAACATATTGACTTATCGAATTATTCCTGAACCAATCCGAAAAAAATGGGGTACTGTATCTTTCGAAGAAAAACAAATTCTTAATGAAACAGTAAACCAGATCAATATCCGTTTACAACGATTACAACGTCAGGCCGGAAAAAGTTTTGTTTCTAGAACAACAATTGAAAAAGATGGCTTAAAGCAGGTTGTTTTAAGATCTGTTTTGATGAACCCGATGACAACCATGAGCATTATTGTTGAAATACTGGACGAACAAGAATTAATTTTTGTTAACCATTTAAAAGAAAGGAGTTTAGAATGCCATTAACTATTTGTTTTAGATTTTCATGACTCTTTGAACTTTTAATTTGACATTAATTGGTTATATTGTTATTAAATAATCAAAAAGAATAAATTGTTACATAAAATTACAGAAAAATCATAAAAGACTGTAAATAAAAGTAACAATACAATAATCTTTTAAAGGACTTTTTTAAATGAAAATCAGATACTTTATTATAAATATTTTACTAATATCCATTTTATGGACGATCAGTATCGAAGCTGCTGACAATGAAACAGCAACTGACAACCAACAACCGACAGTATCAGCCAATGCTGTGAAAAAAACGCCTCAAGCTGTTGTTGCGGAACCTGTTTTTCAAGCGTCACCTGTGATCGAAGGTAATGATATTGTTCATACATTTATTATTAAAAACACCGGTAATGAAACCCTTAATATTAGCCGTGTAAAAACTGGGTGAGGGTGCACTGCAGCCTCATATTCGAGGAATATCCCCGCAGGTGGCGAGGGAAACGTTACCATTAAAATTAAATCAAAAGGGTATGCTGGAAGAACGGCCAAAAAAACGGCAACCGTTTTTACCAATGACCCCCAAAATAAATCTATTGCACTGACTTTATCTGCTAAAGTGAATTCATTTGCGCGTTATCCATCACGGATAACACTTGATGGAGAAGCAACTAAAACCATTTCGGTGAAAAATACTATAGTGCCGGAACCTCAGTTTAAGTTTGATATTGTTAAAACATATGCAGAGGATGGAAAATTTATCAAGTTTTCATTGGAAAAACAAAAAAGTCAGTTTACGCTAACAGTTGAGAATATCAAAAAAGAACCTGGTAGATACTGGGATCGAATTCATCTGGTAACCGACAGTAAGCATCAAAAAGAGATCACAATCCCAATTTATGGGTCTATTAAATAAGATTTCTTTTGGGGTACAGGCTTCACGGTTTGATGAATTTAAATAGACGCAAGGGAGCTGGTGCTATGAAAAATAAATTTTATTTATATATTCACGTAATCTTGATCATCATGCAATTTGTTTTTCTGGCACCCACCCATGCAAAACGAGGACCTGTGGGCTTACTGATACAAGCCCAGGGTGAAGTTTTCCATTCATATCGTGGGAACAATCAAAAAAAAGTCTATCGAAACATGTTTTTGTTTAATGGCAGTATTGTTATTACCGAAAAAGGCAGTACCTGCCGGTTAATTGATCACGTTAATTCAAAACTGATAGAACTATCGGAAAATACCGAAATTCAGATGATTGAGCAAGGCGTTCATGTTGTTAAAGGCAATATCACTGAAGGACCTATAAATGGCGGTGTCTTAAATGGATTTAGAAGGAAATATAACCGCGCTCAACGATATTCAAGTATTCAGAGAAGTGCTCATGTAAAATTCGATTTTGTTTTTAAAACAGCGGCATCAATTACTATTTCTAAAAAGTATCCTGAAATTGTATGGGAAAATGTAGGGGCAGAATACCACTATCGTCTATACGTTGCTGGGAAAAAGTACGTTGTGGAACCGTCCAAAACAGATAATGAAATAGTTCGTTATTCATTAGCTGAACTTCAACCCGGTCAATATTCATATAAAATAGAAGTTGTGGAAAAAGATAACGTTGTCACATTTTCCGATCCTGGCAATCAAATAGTTATGCTATCAGACAGAGAACAACAAGAGATTGATGACTCAGGACTGTGTTTAAAAGATTTTGGTGAAAACAATTTTTTTCTTCAAGCATATCACCTGGATGAAAAAGGATTAAAAGTCGCTGCCATGGATCTTTTTCAGAAGTATTCTTCACAACATAAAACCAACAATGATACCCGTATGTTTTTGATTAAAACATATAATGACCTTGAATTAACAAAACGCAAAACAAAAGAAATGCTTTATTTTTATCAATTCCTTGAGGATTAACATAAAAATAAGCAAATCTAACAATTTCTGCCTTTTTTTATATTATCAATCAACATTCCAAAAAAATGTTACTCCTATTTAGGTTTAGGTACCACTATATATTCTATTATTCCTCAATAAAATTGAAAATACCGTGCATTATTTTAACAGTAAAAAACGCTAAATTATTATTTTTTTATTGTTTTTTTAACGCTGAACACTTCGCACATAATAAACAATAAAAAAAAACCCCGCCTGTATCAATTGAAATATTTGCGGTGCTATGCTATATTTTTTATTTTTTGAAAATAACCGATTATCAAATAAGCATTCAAAGAATGAACACAAATCAAAAAGACGTTCCCCTTGTGTTAAAAATGAAAGAATTATTAAGTTCTGTTCATGGAATAGAACAGTGCATGTTGTTAGGTTTGACTGGAACCATCGCATCTGGAAAAACAACAGTTGCTGAAATGTTTACACAGTGCGGCGCTTGTTCAATTGATTTTGATATTCTTTCTCGCAAGGTAGTGGAACCAGGATGTAAAGCTTTTGAGCAGATCGTTGATTTTTTTGGAGAACAAATTCTCCAACCTGATGGCACACTTAACCGCCAACAACTATCAGGTATTGTATTTAAAGACCCCGAAAAAAGAAAACATTTAGAACAATTTACCCATCCACAAATCGCTATAGAATTTATTAATCAATTAGAAGATATCATTACAAAAAAACCGAATGCTATTATTCAGATTATTATACCGCTTTTGATAGAACAAAACTTGCAACCATTATTTCATAAATTGATTGTGGTTTATGCACCTCAGGAAACCCTTATTAAACGTTTAATGAAACGAAATAATATTTTTGAAAAAGATGCATTACGAATGATTCACAGCCAGATATCAATAGATGAAAAAGTGCAATATGCAGACTTTTTAATTAATAATGGAAAAGACAGGGCGCATACCTATCATCAAGTCGATAAACTTTGGGAAAAACTCAAATCCATTCAAAATTGTCCATCAGAACTTGTATAATGATAGACAGTACATACAGGAATATGATACAATCAAAAACAATTATCAATAAATGATAACCCATTTAATACAACAAAAGGTTAAGGAAAAATGAAAGCTTTTGAACATCTTTCTCAACAAGAGAAAAACAAACTTAAACAAGAATTGAACAATCGCTATGAGTCTTTTCAAGCTCAACATTTGTCATTAAACATGACACGAGGTGTTCCCTCTCCTGAACAACTTGATCTTTCAATGGAACTTTTAACATGCGTTAACGAAAATCATTATCGTGCCCAAAATGGTACAGATTGCCGGAATTATGGTGGGATTGATGGTATCCCTGAAGCCAAATCGCTTTTTGCTGATTATATGGAAGTATCTACAGATGAGATTATAGTTGCGGGGAATTCAAGTTTAAACCTGATGTATGATACATTTATGCGGGCAATGATAAAAGGCGTGATGAAAGATGAAATCCCTTGGTTTCAGCAGAATAAGATTAAATTTATTTGCCCATCACCCGGATATGATCGGCATTTTTCAATTTGCGAATATTTGAATATTGAAATGATTACTGTTGAAATGACTGATGATGGCCTCGATATGGATGAGATTGAGACGCTTGTTGCCAATGATGATTGCATTAAAGGGATTTGGTGCGTTCCTAAATACAGTAATCCGACTGGTGTTACTTATACCGATGAAGTTGTTGAACGATTGGCATCCATGAAAACCAAGGCAAACGATTTTCGTATTTTTTGGGATAACGCATATGCGGTTCATCATCTTACAGATACACCTGCCCAATTAATGCCAATATTAGATGCCTGTAAACGTTCTGGTAATCCGGATCGTGTTTATATGTTCGGTTCAACAGCTAAAATAACATTTGCGGGCGCAGGGGTTGCCGTCTTGGCTTCAAGTGAAAATAATATTAATTGGTTACGCAATCAGATGATATTTCAAACCATTGGACCCGATAAAACGAATCAATTGCGGCATGTTACTTTTTTTAAAAACTTAGATGGTATTCATCAGTTAATGAAACAACACGCCAGGCTTATAAAACCAAAGTTCGATGCTGTACAAAACACTTTGGAAAAAGAATTAGGGCAAAAAGGCGTTGCCCAATGGACAAACCCCAAAGGGGGATATTTTGTCAGTATTAATACGCCTGATGGTTGTGCACAAAACGTTTGCGAAATGGCCAAAAAAGCGGGCGTGATGTTGACTCCTGCGGGTGCGACCTATCCTTATAAAAAAGATCCTCGTGATCGAAACATACGAATTGCACCATCATTTCCTTCTTCGGCTGACATTCATAAAGCTATGGAATTACTATCCATTTGTATTCAACTGATTGCAATCGATAAATGATGGAATCAAATTTCTTATTCGCATTTGGCCTGACACTTTTTGCAGGGCTTTCAACTGGAATTGGAAGTCTTCTGGCTTTTTTTACCCGAAAAACCAATACCCGATTTTTATCTGTTGCATTGGGATTTTCCAGCGGGGTAATGATTTACGTCTCATTTGTAGAAATTCTACCCAAATCAAGAGAAGTATTGGTGCAACAATGGGGACAAACGCAAGGATCGTGGATAGCTGCTGCATCTTTTTTTGGAGGAATGTTTTTAATAGGACTGATTGACTACCTGGTCCCTTCATTTGAAAACCCTCATGAAATAAAAAGAATTGAAACCCTTGATACTGAAGCATCAGAAAATAAACTGATGCGGATGGGCATTCTTTCTGCACTGGCTATTATTATTCATAACTTCCCAGAAGGATTTGCAACCTTCACATCAGCCATTCATGATCCCACTTTAGGGGTCTCGATTGCAGTTGCGATTGCCATCCATAATATACCTGAAGGTATTGCTGTTTCTATCCCAATTTTTTATGCAACAGGTAGCCATAAAAAAGCATTTTTTTGGTCATTTGCTTCTGGCTTATCAGAGCCATTGGGTGCACTGATGGGATTTGTATTACTTCATTCCGTTATCAATGATATGCTTTTTGGCGTTAGCTTTGCGAGTGTAGCAGGAATAATGGTGTTTATCTCTTTGGATGAGTTACTGCCCACCGCCAGAGAATATGGTGAACATCATTTATCCATTTATGGACTGGTTGTGGGCATGATTGTTATGGCAATAAGCTTATTGTTGTTTTTACCATGAAAATTCTTCATACTTCAGACTGGCATCTGGGACATCAATTGTGCAAACATTCCAGACGAGAAGAACATGACCTATTTCTTCAATGGTTGCTTGAAACAATTGATAACCATCAAATCCAGCTATTGATAATATCCGGAGATATTTTTGACAGTGGGTTTCCTCCCAATTATGCATTGGCGCAATACTATAATTTTTTACGACGACTTTCTGATACCTCCTGCCGCCATGCCATAGTTGTGGGAGGTAATCATGATATGCCATCGACATTAAATGCACCACGTTCTCTCTTGAAATTTTTTCATGTTCATGTGTTTGGTGGAGCAGAATCTGACATCAAAAAACAGATTGTTCCTGTTTTTGATAATGAGGACAATTTAATTACCATCATTTGCGCGATTCCTTTTTTACGTTCAAGAGAATTAAAAGTAACCCATTCCGGTGAATCTTATATTGATAAAGATCAATGCCTTGTTCAAGCAATGACAATGCATTACAATCAGCTATCTGAAATGGCAATGACATTAAAAAAAAATCATGGAAATCATGTCCCAATTATTGCTACAGGTCATTTATTTACTGCTGGCGGAAAAATATCTGACACAGAACGAGATTTGTATATCGGTCAAGTAAAACATATACCAGCCAACCATCTGTCTAAAGATTTTGATTATGTAGCACTGGGACATCTTCATAAATTTCAATCGCCCAGAGAAACTCCTCCTGTGTATTACAGTGGATCGCCAATTCCACTAAGTTTTAATGAATCCAATCATGACCAATGTGTTTTAATAGTGGAATTTAATGAAGAAAACCAGGTGTCTGTTCAAAAAGAAATCGTACCACGATTTCGTACTTTGGAAAAAATTAAAGGTCACTTGGAAGAAATTCAACAAAAGCTTGCAATCTTTTGTGATTCAAGACCTTATGACCTTGTTCCCTGGATAGAAATTCAGGTGATTGATGAAAATCCAACGTCTGATCTTTATGAAAAAATCACCTCTTTTTGCAATGAGCCTGAGTTTGAATTATTAAAAGTAATATGCAAACCACCATCTTTTCAAACCATTCATTTTCAATCTCAACAATTGGATGATCTTAGTCCACTGGATGTCTTTGAAAAACGTTGTGAAGCGAATAATATTTCGGGTGAAGCTTACGATGACTTATTATCGATTTTCAAAGAGTTGTTGTTTTATTGTATTAACAAAGACAAACACGAATCTGTGTAATTATTGCTTACATGCAATTTCAGCATATCTGGTATCAACAAATTTCTCCATATCAATCAATTCTCCATATCCCATTTTATGGTACATATATTGTTGAATACGATCAAGATCTTCAAGATTGGGAAACAGATCATCTGTTTTAATGTTTTGAGGATTTTTAAGAACTCCAGATAACATGTCAGCTGTCAAGCCAATTTTTTTATCTGGATCTAGAAATGTTGTCCCCATTTTTGAGGCTTCTTCAGGTTCATCATGAACAAATTTACCGGCTATTACAAGCATGTTAATTAATTCTTGTGTGGCATCACGGCTTGATTCAATTAAATCATTTCTCATAATTAAAGCACAACAAGGATGATTATCCCACAGATCACTGGATAAAAACAGATGTTGTCCTGATTTAGAATTGATCGCTTTTGTTCCTATAGGTTCAGCTACCATAAAACCGCCAACATCTTTATCTCTTGATTGAAAATCAGGCATAATAATTGGTGGAATAACTTCATAAAATAAATTTGCTTTTTTATTATCTGTAAATCCAGGATTTATGCCAATTTCAGTAAAATATTGATGAGATAACATATGATGTATAGACAGCAGGTGTGGCAGGTAAAAAGTTTTGTTTTTGAAATATTCAAGTTGAAGTTCTTTGTTCTTGATAAAATTTTTACTATCTTTGTGTGTTACACATATACTACCATTTTTATGAGTTAACAGAAGTAATTTGATTGGCATTCCAAAATTGAACAAATCCATTGCAATAGGCGCTAAAAGAAAAACAGCATCAACCTCTCCCCTTTCCAGAGCTCTTTGAACAGGGTTCCATAATAGCATCCTTTGTGTTTTAAGGTCGAAATATTTGGGTTTAAGATTACCCTTTAAAATTAAGTATTTTAAAGCACCCAATATGATATGATCTGTTATGGGAAGATGAGCGATATTGATAATAATTTTTCCAGATACCGTCTTATTGGACCACAATTTTGGAACTTTATCTCCGCTTTCTAATTCTTTTCTTTTGGGTAATGTTTCTTCAATTGCAACTTTTAAATCTCGCCTGCCAAAAGGTTTAATGACATAATTATTGGCACCTTTATCAAAGGCTTTTAATACCTGTTTTTTTTCACCTTGAGCCGTTGCCATAATAAAAGGTATATTCTGATATTCTTTACTGTTTCTAACCCATTCTAATAGTTCAATGCCCGATTTTTTAGGCATGTTCCAATCGCTGATAATCAGACCAATATCAGAGTTTTTTTCTAACACTTCGATGGCATCTTTTCCATTAACAGCCTCAACAATATTATGAAAACCTGTATCCATAAGCATTTTTAGCTCTAATTTGCGTATTGGCATAGAATCTTCAACAAGAAGAATTTTCGTTCTAAAATTTTGAATGCCTTGTAAAGCATCAATCGCCTCATCAACAGCAACAGAAAATTCAGAAATTTTAAGTGGTTTACGTATAAAATTCATGGCACCGGCTTTCATGGCTTTTATGGCAAGTTCTATTTCTGCAATTGCTGTTATTAATAAACATTGAAGATCGTGCCGGATACGTCTGCTATGCCTTATTAATTCAATACCATCCATAGCAGGCAATTTGTAAGCTGTTATTAAAATATTAACATCATTTTTATCAATTATAGTTAAAGCGTCCTCTGCATTTTTCGCTGTGTGAACGATACAATTCCTGTTTTCAAGTAAAACCTTCAAGTTCATTGTAATGGCAGGATCATCATCGACGATCAATAGTTTTGGCTTTAGATTCATTAGTATCCCCTTTATTATCTTCATATTTAGATATAATGTTTCATCACATCAAAAAGACAAGCAACGAATTGTACATTAGCATATGTGATGATTGTTCCCATTTAAGTTGTGATTTAACAAACGAATTCTGTTTCGAATGATGGAATTCATAACCATTCAATATTATATTTATATTTGATTGTAAACATTGTTTTTTTAAATAAAATAAATATTTATCATATTATAATATAAAACAAACAGAATTATCAAAGATATAAAAGGGTTAAATATTTGATTTTAAAACAGGAATAAACGTTAACAATTTTTCACTGAGCACGATATCTTTGATCGTGTACAATAAGGAACGTTTTGTGATTATTGTTGATAGTTTCGAAAAAATTGGTGGGTCGAATGAATTAAATGTTTTCTTATTGCAACCCGGGATCCCATAGCCCCCCATAGCCGTCAGGCTAAGAGAACTAAATCTCGGCAGATCAAAGAAAGCGTAGGGCTAAAGCCCAACGCTGAATGGAGCAAGGACGCTAAAGCGCCCTCTAAGAACCATCTTTCAAGAGCGAACTGATTTTTTTATGAGGGCGCTTTAGCGTCCTTTTTCCATTCAGCGTTGGGCTTTAGCCCAACGCTTTCTTGCTATTGTCGAGAATTTTCTCTTAGCCTGACGGCTATGCCCATAGCCCCCTTGAGTGTCCTCAAGGGGGGGGGAATTAAGCCGTTGTATTGCTAATTTTGTTCTTAACCTGACGGCTGCTCTATGGGGGGGAACAGTGGGGGGACAGCCTAAAGCAAATTTTCCTGTTTTAAATGTTGTATAATTTCAGTCGTTGATTTGCTTCTGTCCATCGTATAAAAATGAAGTCCAGGTACTCCCTGTTTCAGAAGATCTTTACATTGCTTTGAGGC
>Ga0272440_1001799_pt1 | contig 17200 bp, 7 predicted proteins | sample SSMMMBAug17_FD_192440 | JGI IMG/M metagenome (GOLD analysis project Ga0272440, IMG submission 192440) | Marine sediment archaeal communities from Little Sippewissett salt marsh, Falmouth, MA, United States - SSM-MMB-Aug17 | ecosystem: Environmental > Aquatic > Marine > Wetlands > Sediment ... | reverse complement strand
TTATATTAAAATTCTATTTAAATTAACCCTTCAATTTCATCCAAAAAATCAGCAGCATCCTGTATATTTACTCTCGATTCACTTTCTTCCTGATCAGGTTTGGATGATGTATCCAGTTGGAGTATATCTTTTATTAAGTAATCGACTACCATCTCCAATGAGGGATAATCAAACAATAATGATACAGGAAGTGTTTGCTTCAGTATTTCATTTAAGCTGTTTCGAAGTTCTACTGCCATCAATGAATCAAAACCCTGCTCCATTAATGGTTCATCAATACGAACGTCATCGCCTGTGATCTCAACTGTCATCTCTTTGAGGAATGAAAGCATCATACTGGTTCTTTGCTCAGGTAATGCATTTTTTAATTGATGAAGTATGCCGCTTTGATCACTTTGATCTTTTGGTTTGATCCGTGCTTTTGATTGAACCAAATGGCTAAAAAAGCCAATTTTTTCAATGGAATATTTGTTGACAAAGGTATTCAAATCACAATTCATAATGCCAATTTGTACCATATCTTCCAAAAGCACTTGATTCAAAGCTTCAAGTCCCATTTCAGGCTGAATGAGTTGGAATCCCTGGTTAAATATTTTATTTTGAACGTCTTTATCAAGCGCAGCCATTCCTGCATCCCAGGGCCCCCAGTTTATACTTGTTGCAGGCAGGGCTTTTGCATTTCTATAATGGGCCAGACCATCCATAAATGCATTGGCTGCTGCATAATTTCCCTGGCCTTTGTTTCCTGTTATGGATGCCGCTGATGAAAACATGACAAAAAAATCAAGATTCATGTTTTGGGTTAATTGGTGAAGATTCCAGGAGCCAGATACTTTTGCACGCATAACATTCTGAAATCGAGTCCAGTTTTGTTGAATTAACATGCCATCATCCAATACTCCAGCAGTATGAATGATTCCTTTAATCGGCGGCATCTCATTTTGAATTTTATTGAAAAGTGATACAAGTGCGTCTTTATCCGAAACATCAAGCTGTGTTTCCAAAACCTGGATGTATGGATGTCTTAATTCTTTAAGTTGACGATATGTATCAGATTTTTTAATATTTCTTCCAATTAAAACAAGATGTTTGCATCCTGAATTGACAAGCCATCTGGCTGAAAGTAAACCAAGTGCACCTGATCCGCCTGTAATCAAGTAGGTTGCGTCGGATTTGATCGTCGATTCTTTGTTCAATTCATTCATTGAATAATGTTTCAGACGGGGGACATAAGAGATGCCATTTTCATCTAAACAAATTTGGTCATCAATTGATTGCGTTGTTGTTTCTTTTAATAGCGTCTCCATGCTCAGTGCTGAAATCGTATTTTCAAGATCGCAACACCCTCCCCATAACTCAGGATGTTCTAAGGCGATTGCGCGGCCCATTCCCCATAAAACGCTTTGAGAAGCATTTACTGGATATTTTGAATTGTGTCTGTCACATGCATGACTGGTAATAATCCATAACTTCGGAATATGCTTCCATTTATAATTGATGATAGATTGTGTCAGGTGAAGTAGACTTCCACAGCTAAGCTCCAGGTCTTTTTCAATCGATAGACCGCTCGTATCATCTGATAATTCAGTATCTAATCCCCAAAAAAACAACATATTTAAAAATTTATCCTGAACAAGTGTATCAAATAAATGGATAAAATCCTCATAAGATGTTGGATTAACGAGATATTCATGGGTGTTTTTTTGTTGAAATGAGCGACCTTTGAACACGTGAATACAATCAATATTTTTGTTTTTTAACTCATTTGAGAGCCTGGTTCCTGTGCCGCTGTTATCAGAGAAAATAAGATAAGCAGGAATGTCAATTTTTTTATCCGGCATGTCTGTTTCTTGTTTTTCTTCCCATTCAATAGAATAAAATAATTGATCCAGGTTATTTTTTCTTTTTAACAATATTTCTTTGTCAGTTTCTTTAAGAATAAAGTTCTTTATTTCAAACAAAAGCTTTCCATGTGAATTCCAGCCGATAATGTCTGATTCTAAAACATCTTTTTTTCGTCTTGATTTCGCATATGTTTGGATTGACGTTGTAAAGTCATTGCTAAACAGTTTAAAACTGGAAATATTCAGTGGAATTAAAATTTTGTTGTTGCTGACAATTGTAGCTAATCGTTGAATAGAGGTCAGCATTGCGGATTGTAGGATGGAATCAATCAGACCGGGATGAATGTTACCATTCTTAAAATCCATCGTATCAGGGAATACGTTTAACTCACAAATGGCCTCATTATCACCGCACCAGGCATGATCAATACATTGAAAATGTTTTCCCAGTTGGTAACCTGCGCTGGCAAATTTATTATGGAAGTCAATACCATTTATATGTTGCTGACATCTGATTTTGATTGCATCTGATGAGAACTCCAATTTTTCTCCAAATTCAGATGAAACATGATCAGTCATTACTTTACCTTCGCAATGGATGATCCATTCCTCATTTGGATTTGCACAACTGACTATTTTATAAGGCATGTTATGATGCGTTGTGTTTTCAAAAATAATTTGAACATTGCGTTTCTGGTTTTTATTCACAATGAGTGGATGGATAAAATCAACATCTTCAATACAGCATTGATGCGTATAAAAGTTTGTGTTTACAGCGGATAAAACCATTGCAATATGTGCGGCAGCAGGAGATATGATATGATCGAAAATAATATGTTCTTTCAAAAAATCAGGTTGATCATCAGTAAATAGAGAATCAAAAATAATGGTGTCTTTCAGTGCCGGGGAGATCACTTTTCTTCCAATTAAGGGGTGATCGTTTACAGTTAATTCAGGTCGGTTCTTTGCTAAAATTGGGCTATTTTCATATCTTTTTCGTTGAAAGGGATAATTGGGCAGTACAATCTTATGTCGCTGATAGGGGGCATCAAATCCATGCCAGTCTATTGCAGCTTTATGCTGATAGAAGCGTCCCAGGCTTTCAAATATCGTATCATAGTTGTTGGTTTTTTTGATTAAAGATGAAAGCCATACTCCTGAAAAAGTTTGAATACTTGGCATATCTTGTGCGGCTATTTTCGAATATACACCCATTTCAAGAACAATATCTGAATCTCCGAGATATGTCATCATCTCTAAATACGTTTCTGTTTTTCTGATCTGCTCAGTCCAATATTCGGCACACATTAACTCATTTCCTGATACCTGTTTTCCTGTTTCATTAGAAATAATTGGTAAATTGGGTTCAGAATACTGAATTTCAGACGCAATTTTTTTAAATTTTTCAAATTTTGAAGCATAAAATGTATGAGACGCCGAATCCATCCTTTCATTTTCAGGTAAAGATTGCATGAAATCTGCTCTTGCGGCAGATAGTTTTACAGCATCTTCAAGGTTAATAATATCTGCAGCATACGCAACTAAGTACTCACCAATACTATGTCCTGCAAGTATCGAAGGATGAATCCCCCAGGATCGCCATAATTCTAGCAAAGCATATTCAATTGAAAATAGCGCAGTTTGCGCATATACAGTGTTATGAATCATTGTTTCGGAATCAGGATGATCGTACAATATTTTTACAATAGAGGCGTTGATATAAGGGTTAAACAGATGATCACAGATATCCAATGCTTTTTTAAATACAGGTTGCGTCTGATAAAGATCCTGCCCCATGCCTTCATATGGGGGATTCTGTGCGGTAAATAAAAAAAGTATTTTTCTATTTTCTTGAGACGCATTCACAACACCCGATTGATTGTTTAGATGCGTGATCAGCTTTTCTCTGATATCTTTCTTTGATTGACCGGAAACACTCAAGCGATAGTTAAAATGAGTTCTGCCTATACTGGCTGTATAACATATATTTTCAATCGATTCTGTTGTTGTATCAAGGTATGTTTCATAGCGCTTTATCAAAGAATAAAGAGCCTTTTCACTTTTGGCCGAAAGGGCAAGGATATGATCGGGTCGTTCAACGTTTGGTTTCGTTTCTTTTAACAGAGGCGCTTCTTCTATGATAACATGCGCATTGGTGCCACTGAAACCAAAGGAGCTTATTCCTGCTATCCGAGGTGTATTCGTTCTTGGCCAGGGGATCGTTTCTGTTGGTATCTGAATAGGTAATTTGTCCCAAAAGATATGGGGGTTTGGTTTATTGAAATTAATCTGGCCGGGTATATATTCATTATTCAGACACAAAATAGTTTTAATCAGACCGGATATACCCGCTGCTCCCTCAAGATGGCCGATATTTGCTTTAACCGAACCAATAATCAGTGGTTGTTTTTTATGATGACTATTGGCATAAATTTCGCCCAAGGCATTCACTTCAATTGGATCACCTAGGGCAGTTCCTGTGCCATGCGTCTCAACATAGCTTAATTTGTGAGGTAATACTCTGGCATTATTCAATGCTTCACGAATAACGTGCTGCTGAGCAATGCCATTTGGCGCGGTAAAACTACTACTGGCACCATCGTGATTTACTGCTGTTCCTTTAATCACTGCAAGAATATTATCTCCATCTATCAGGGCTTTGGATAATTTTTTTAAAATAACAACCCCACAGCCTTCGCCGCGTGCATAGCCATCTGCTGAAGCATCAAAACTTTTACAGACACCATCAGGAGATAATGCACCCAATTTGTTAAAATATACAAATAATTGCGGTGTCAGTAAAAGATTCACTCCAGCAACTAAAGCGATCTCTGCTTTGTTATGATTTAGCGCCTGACATGCAAGATCAAGTGCGACTAAAGAAGAAGAACATGCGGTGTCTACTGCCAGGTTCGGTCCTTGTAAATTCATAAAATAGGATAGTCTTCCTGCGGCACAGCTAAACATGGCACCTGAACCACTATACTGATTCATGCGATCTAAATTCATCTGGTCAAAAACTGAGGATTGAAAATCAAACGTACAAATACCAACATACACCCCAACTTTTCTATCTTTTAGCTCACTAACCGCTATGCCTGCATTTTCAAAAGCTTGCCATGAGGTTTCCAATATCAGGCGCTGCTGTGGATCTAATGATCCGACTTCTTTTGGGGACACGTTAAAAAAGCCTGCATCAAAATCTGACACTGAAAAATCGGATAAAAAATGTGCCCATTTTGTAAAGGCTTCTGGTGGATTATCGGAAAAATAATCATCGTATTTTTCAATATTCCATCGTGTATCTGGAATTTTATTTCTTCCACTTTTGCGATTCACTAACAACTGCCAAAATGCATTTGGATTATCTGCGCCTCCTGGAAATCGGCAGTTCATTCCAACAACAGCTATCTGAGTGTCGCGTTCCAGGTTCTGGTATCTGCTTTTTGCGTTATGATCGAGACGTTCCAGATGTGGGAATAAGGCATTTTGTATGCGAGAATCCAGATAATGAGAGAAGGATTCCACATTCGGATAATCAAACAAGACTGTAACCGGAATAGATAGTTGCAACTCTGATTCTAACGCGCGGATCAGATGGACAGCCATCAGTGATGTCAGACCCATTGCTAAGAAACCAGTTTGTGTATCTATTGGGGATATTTTGCCATTAGAGACATCATCAATGATCGTTGTAATCAGATCTATTAACTTTTGCTGACGTTCTTGGGGTGAAACGTTGGTGAAACCTTGTTTCACTTTTGCATCTTTATCTTTCAAATTTTTTATCAATATTTTACCAGCATTCTGATTCGCAGTATTCATCTTGTTCCAATGAACTTCCAATCCGGAAAGATCAAGCGCAGCCATTGAAGCTAATACTGATTGTTTTTCACTTTCATGGCGTTTTAAGGTATCAACAATAAGATAATTTTTAATTTTATGTTCTTGAAAGCATTCATGCATCGATGCAGAAAGAACAGGATGAGGGCTGATTTCTATAAAAATGCGATAACCATCATTGATCATGGCATTCATTGAATTCGCAAATAAAACCTTTTCCCTGATGTGTTTCACCCAGTAATCTGCATGAAAATCATTTTCTTTATGAAACGCTCCGCGATAGGATGAATAAATCGGTATTGTCGCAGGATGGACTTGTATAGATGACAACGACCGCCTGCATTTTTCCATGTATGGTTCTATAAAATGACTATGAAATGGAATATCGATTCTAAGCATGCGACAGAAAATATTGTTTTTTTCAAATATTGAAATCAGTTCATGAAGCACTTCTTCATCACCTGTCAAAACAGTCGCATTTGGACTATTGATCGCAGCAACGCTGATGTGTTTCTGATATGTTGTCAAATATTCTTCCAAACGTTGAACCGGTACAGCAATATGCGCCATTTTTCCTTTGCCAATGACCTGCTGCATAATAATATTGTGCTGCCATACCAAATGAATAGCATCGTCTAAACTTAATACACCTGCACAATGTGTTGCCGCAATTTCCCCCCCACTGTGGCCGATAAGCGCATCAGGTTTTACGCCCCAATGAATAAGCAAATCGTTAAGTGCCGTTTGAATTGAAAAAATGCAAGGTTGGGCAATCAATGAATTTGTTATGCGAGAATTGTGAGCGTTTCTTCCTATCTCTTCCACGATGGAAAGGTTTGTATATTGACGAAATAGATGATCACATGTCTCTATTTTTTGACGAAAAATATGTTCAGTTTTATATAATTCTGCTCCCATTGTTTTCCATTGGGAACCAATACCTGAAAATACAAAGGAAGTCTTTTTAGAGCGTTTTTTCTTTTTTTCTTTTGAATTCATAAGTTTGTCTCATTATTTTTTTCTTGCACAGATCAGTGAAAAATAACCATAGGCAGGTACGATCGAAAGGTCAGTGAAACCAGAATCTGTTAATATGACCTCAAGCTCCTTTGCAGTAAACTGTTTGCCTTCTGTAAAAAGCAACATATTCAGTGAATAGGCAGCAGTCGCCAGAGGTGAATCTTTGGTTTCATCAAGCAGCATTTCATGGAGAAAAATTTGACCACCGGGCCGGAGAATATCAAAGCTTCGACGCGCCAGAAACAGACATGTTTCATCGTCCCAGTCATGAAAAATATCTGAAAAAAAGACAGCATCATATCCATCAGGCCATGAAGATTGAAACATATTTGCCGGATAAGTATGAATCCGATCTTCAAGCCCATATTCAGCAATGTATCGCGCAGCAATTTTACACACAGGCGGCAGATCCATAACAGTAAAATCTATCTCAGAATTTTTCATGGCCAAGGCAATACAAAAGCCACCTGAGCCGCCAGCAACATCAAGAAACTTATCTATTCCTGTCATATCTAATTCTTGTGCAAGATGCATCGCAGCAGAAAAGGAATGACTGTGCATAAATTTTGTTCGCCATTCTGCTTCGTAAGCATCAAGCGCTGCAGATTCCCATGCATTTGCTAAATCAAATTGTCGGTGATTTTTTGAGCGCATGTTGTTTTTTCGTAGAACAAGCAATAGTTCATTGTAAAAGGGCAGTACAGTTCGACGTGTATTATGTAAAATTCCACCCCAGTAATATGGACTGTGGGGTAATAAAAAATTTTTTGAAACTGTTGTATTTGAATATACATTCTTATTTTGCGTGACAAAACCGAGTCCGGCTAAAAGCCCCAGAAGCACTTCAACGCCATGAGGTTCTAAATTAAGACTTATGGATATTTCTTTGCATGTGGGGGGTTGTTTTTCTATAAAAGAAAAGATGCCCAGCTCGTCTGCCGCAGCAAGAGCTGGCAAATAATACATGGAACTATAGACATTCCATAAGGTTTGATCATCACATGATGGCGGTGCTATTTGTTTCATACGCTTTTGAACCATCTTCTGATCAGACGTTGAACTTTCTTTAAGAATTTTTAAAAGCTCAGGTTTATTTTGTCTGATTTCATTCAGTAAGTCTGGCGTAAGAACATCCTTTGGCGCACGATAACGAATCTGTTCGCCTTCAACCCAAAGCTTAACATTTTTTGTCAATAATTTATTTAACAACTGATTTACCAATATCGCCTCATCTTTCAATACGTTTTTGTTTTGATATAAATTTTAGCTGTTGATTTTAAGCCTGTATCATCAGAAACTTCAACAAGTAAACGATAATTATCAGAATTCATTAACATACGATCATATACTTTTAAAATACCTTTTTCAATATAAAAAAGAGATTGGTTTTGATGACTTACAATCTTGTAATCTAAAGGAGAAGCTTCAGGGTCCAGCGCAATGATTTTTCCAATGATGTTATTTATTTTATTCATGAAAAATGTCTGTTTTTTGATGATTGGCGGTTCATTAATATCTCTAACTTGAATGTTAATTTTTTGATACGCAGTAAGTCCGGTACTGTCAGATGCCATAATACCCAATGTATACGCTGTAACAGATTCGTAGTCAATGGCCTGTAGCGTAACGATTTTTCCACTTTCAGGATTAATTTCAAATATTCCCCCTTCATTACCTTGTTTAATCGAATACGTAATGGGATCTTCATCAGGGTCTACTGCATTCAATTGGGGTGTGACAACAGATAATAATGGAATGTTTTCACTGATAAAAAAGGTTTTTTCATGAAATTCAGGCGCTTCATTGATATCTTTAATATAAATATCAGCCCCAGCAACGTATGTTTTGGATGAATCCTCAATAATTTCAATTTTTAAATTATAGCCATGTTGAAGTTCATGATTGAGTTGATTTTTGTTCGCAACATAAATTTCACCTGTTTGCGCATTGATGGAAAACGTTTGCCTGTCGTTTCCGCTGATAATGTCATATTTATATACAGCACCTGGTTTATAATCAATACGAACTTTTCCCACCAGTGTATTATTTTCAGAATTTTCAGCAACAGTAAAGGTCCATTCTTTTACGATTAATTCTTTGTTCTGGAGCTGTTGTGGCTTTTGGTTCAAGTTATCTGGATTTTTTGCATGGAGAAATATATCGGTATCAATAAAAATTACAGCAACAACAAAAAAGCAAATTAGAAGTGGAACAAACACTTTTTCTGCAATATAAACCCTTCGTGAAAGGTTGATATGGAACAATAAAATAGAAAATCCGATGGATATGAATAAATAAATAAATAAAATAATAAACAGGCAGTCAAGCTTGGTAAAGTAACCCAGGCTAAATGTTGGTCCAATTATTAAGTAGTAGTGAAAAACAGCGGAAAATAAAAGCATTTTGAGGACAATTCTAATACCTGGTCTCTTAAATGGAATATACGTAACAAAATAAGATACTAAAAATAACAAAAAAATGGGCGCAATTGTTTTTACAATAAAATTATTGCCTCTTTTTTGAATGTACCAGTTCATATTAAATTGTGAGAAATTAATGAATTTTGTAGATGATAGATTAAACCGGTGAAGATCTTGAAAATAATGCGTTTTATATACTTCCCATTTTGAATTTGAAATTGATTTCTGTCCTTGATTCGCTTTGCTATATTCGATTTTGTCACCAACAAAGATCAAACTGGATTTCAGACGACTTTCATGATGAAATCTGACGTTGATCATATGTTTGTCAAAAGGGAAGTCATTAAACATAAACTTCTTTTTAAACGTTCCCTTTACATGATATATTCGGTATGTGACATTACCTTCTGTTTCCTCAAGGATAGGCATGCCAAGATTTATTGGATGTAATGCATCTTTAAATACAAGATTATTTTCGTTAAAATTTTCTCGAAACCTGAACCATATCAGAAAATCCAGTTCATATGTTGAATCTACTAAATTGATATTTACAATTTTGTTTAATTTTATTCCTGTATAAACAATATTTGTTTGCTTGACAATTATATTTTTTAAGGGAATAAACGTACCTTGTAATGCATTTATGAACGAAAAATTTGAAGTATCGAGATTTTCAATGGATTGATATTGATAATACGATGGTACAAAATAGCCATTTTTGTAATACCCAACGCCCAAAGATTTGACAACATAGCCATATTTATCAAAAAAAAAATTTCCTGAAACACCTTTAACTGCATTGGTGTTATTATATATGCTCGCCAATTCACCTCTAATTGAATGTCTGCTTTTTCTAATTGTGTCATTTAAAGCATCTGATCTTTTAATGGCCTGAACAGCGGCTAAAGCTGCATCATAGTAAAGTGCTGCAATCCATGTGGGTTCCTTGTGATACTTTTTTTGATAAGACTTAATAAAGTTAACTGTCTTTAATGAACCTGTTTCTGGACTGAATGGGGTAATCGCAAAAATATTATCAGAGTAAAAACCAGGAATCGCTTTCTCCTGAGGAAAACGCCTTATAAGGTTAAGAAAGGAGGATGTTGAAAAAGAATCTGTTCCGAAAATGGTAAATTTACAACCCGGGTACTTAAGATGGGATATGAGTTTAACAGCTTCCGGTGAATGGGTTGCCATGACAATGGTTTCATCATTGGGGAGATGCCATAACTCTCTGGCAAATGAAGCAATATTTAAACTTTCCGCATTTATACCCCATGAATGGTTTATTTTTAGGCCAATATGCTGCGCGGTTTTTGTTAGAGAATCATTCAGGGTTTTTCCATAATTATCTTTATCATATATGATGCTAATGGCATTTTTTTTTAATATTTTGTTAATGTAATACGCAATAAAAGATCCCTGAAAGTGGTTATCTGGGATTGTGCTAAAATACCATTTATTATCAAACGTTACGTTATTTGCGGAGGATGAACCAGTAATGGCTGGAATTCCGTGTTTTTCATAAATTCTCCCAGCAGCTAAAGAACAAGTGCTCAGGAAATGACCAAGGACAATTTTTATTGTCTTGTCATTTGAAATATGGGTTGCAATGTTCATCGCATCAGTTGAGTTACCAAAATCGTCAAAAACTTTGAGTTCAACTTTTCTGCCATCAATTCCCCCTGCCATATTCACTTCTTCCAGTAACAGCTCAATACCATTAATCATAGAAATGCCATCGTCTATTCGTTCTCCGCTCATGGTCACAGCAGCAATGGTAATTGTATTCTTTTTGATGTATATGCGATAACCATAATAAGAAAAAAAAATGAATAGCGTGGTTATCAGTAATATAAAAAAAATGATGGCTTTTTTCTCTTTCATAGGCTTTCCTGTTTGACATTTATATTATTTTTAGAATTTAGTTTCTTTCTCCCAAAGACCAATTACGAATATGCTGTCCGCCGATTGCCATGTAATACCAATTTTTAATCCTGGGATTTAGCAAAAAAATACCTTTTTCATAAAAAAGTGGTAAAGCGACACATTTTTCATTGCAAATAATCTCTTCTGCACGTGCAAACATTTTTCTTCTTTTTGTGGGATCAAGTTCTCTGGAAGCAGACTGAATAATATTTGTATACTCAGTATTATTCCACCCTACAAAATTGTAATGAGAAGAGGGGTTAAACAGATCATTAAGCCAGTTGTTGGGATCAGGGTAATCAGCTGCAAAACCGAGTCGAATCATATGCCAGTTTTTTGATTCTGGATCCATTAAAACTGATCTATATTCTTCCCAGGATATTGTTTTTACGATGATCTTTATATTTGCGTAATACAAAAGACTGTCCCTGATAGCCAAAGCGACTTCATTGTTCATTTGTGTTTTATTTGTAATCAGATAAATATCAGGCAACCCCTTACCTCCTGGATAACCGGCCTCTGATAGCCATCTTTTTGCATTTGCAGGTGAAAAATTAATACCAATTCTACTTAAAATTTTCTTTTCGTCCAGAGATTGAGGTACAGTAATTGATTTTCCTATTTCAAAGCCGTCCTTGACTGTCATTCTTTTTATCAATTTCTTGTCAACAGCAGCAACAATCGCCTTTCGAATTAAGACTTCATCTAAGGGCGTATTTTTCGTATTAAACATAAAAGCATGAAACAGAAACATAGGCGATTCTCTATATTGATTATGAAATGAAGGGTTTGCCTGAATTTCCGAAATTTTGGAATAGGGTAAATTTAAAAAACTACTGCCGATTATATCTATTTCATTTGCCTGATAAAGCAACAAGCCCACCAAGCTATCCGCAATAATATGGTATCTAACCTCAGGGATAGAAACCTTATCGCTTTCATAATAATCCGGGTTTTTTCGAAGGACGACCACTTTCCCTTTGTCCCATGCGACAATTTTGTATGAGCCATTGCTTACGATTGTTTCAACATCTGTCCATTGATCTCCATATTTCTCAAGAATATGCCTGGGAAGTGGTCTAAAAATTGGCAGGCCAACGAGTGCTGGAAAATAGGCTGCAGAATGTTCCAACGTAAATGTGATTGTAAAATTATCAATGACCTTAATGCCGATAGCATTTTTGTCTTCTATTTCGCCATGAAATACTTTTTTTGCGTTTTTCAAAATATGTAAATATGACACATTCGGGGCATTTGTTTTTGAGTCAATATTTCTTTTGATCGCCCATTCAATATCATATGCGGTTACTTGTTTACCATCTGTCCAAACGACATCATCCCGCAATACAAATGTATAGTGAATGCCATCAGGACTGGCAACCCACTGCTTTGCTAACTCAGGGGTTGGTTCATATTTATTTCTTGAAAAATCAGTTAATCCCAGAAAAAGCTGTTCAGTAATTTCAACAGAGTTTTGTTCGAGTACAAGTCCAGGATCTATGGTTGAAAAATCCGCATTCATCGGTAATCTCAATGTAATATCCTCAACCACATCATCGAGATTAATTTCTGAATGTAAATTCTTTTCTAAAAATGTAAAATTATTTTCTTTGGCAACCTTAAAAAAAAGAGGCGGTTTTGATTTTTTTTCATCTTTTGAAAAGGAAAATGTACCGGTTACACCCTTAAAATGATCAATTAATCTTAAAGATGATGCAATATCTATGGGAACAAGGGATGTACTTTTTCTAACTGCCATTTCAAGTGCATGGACAGCATCATAGCCTATTGCAGCCCACGTATCAGGAAATACACCATATTCATCCTGAAAATTTTTAACAAATTTTATGTTTTGCGATGATCTAGAATTTGGATTAAAGACAGTTGGCACAATCGTATTATTTGAATGTTTTCCGGCAATTTCCCATAATTCTTGAGAATCTAAAGAAAAATTTCCGATAAATGCTTTATTGATACCCATTTGCCTTGCTTGTTTGATAATTTTAGCGGCAGCAGGGAGGTCGCCATTAAGAAAAATGGCATCAAAGGCGTCATTGTTTTGTAAATCGGCCAGTTTATTCCTGAAATTTTTTTGCCACTCAAAGTATGTTTTTTGATCAACAATTTTAAGTCCATTTTTAATGGCTTCCTCATTAAAAAAACTGGCTAAATCTTGCTCATAATTATCTAAGTCAATAAATAAGATTAATCGATGATATCCATTTCTTTTTGCAAACAGAGCGATTTCTCGGGCAATGTATTTATTTGATGGAATATTTCTAAATGTATAATGTCCGCCTTTTTGCGTAAAAGCACTGTGGGTCGCCCCTGTTGAAATGAATAGGATTCCGCATTGCTCAAACGTGATGGAAGTTGGAATTGCAGCAGCAGAGTAGGGATAACCGATAACAGTCATAATATTGGGATTTTTTGCTATTTTGTAGGCAATCTTTTTGGCATCAGCAATACTATGTTCCATATCAAAACTGACAATACGTATTGATCGACCCATAAATGATTTTCTGTTATTGATTTGCTTGGCGGCAAGTTGAACACCTTCAAGAAGAAAACTCTTGTTTTTCATTGATCCAACAGCAGCAATCACAAATTCATTTCCAGATTCACGTGCTTTTTGAGTGCGATGCTCCTTTAATTTTGTGTAAACATCACAGGATGTGCATGCAACAATTAAAATAAAAAGGATGAATATAATCTTATCAGGAATCATTATTTTTCTATCTGTGTGGGTTTATTTGGGTTCATGGTGCTCATTGTCAAGGACAGATTGTTTTCTGCGATTTCTTTATCAATGACGCTATTGACATCAAAGGGAATATTTCCAATAATCGGTAACCCATTCTGACCACCACCAATAACAACAACCTTTGCATTATTCGATTTTGCCAGCTCAAGGGATGCCTTTATTCCCATCCATTGTAAGACTTTGCTATTCAATGCATTTGAAAGCTTTTGTAAACCATCGGCTTCAAGTTCTTTACGTTCGATTTCTTTCTTTTCCTTGATCAGTAAAAATCTATAGGTATCCGCAAGATGTTTTTGCTCCAGTTTTCTTTGAATTGATTGATCAACAGTTTTTGGTAGCTTAATTCGCTTAATAATGACATCGTCAATGATGATAAATTTTCTTTCAAGTCTTTTGATCGCTTCAGTTAAGGACGTTTCTAAAAATGCCTTTTCTGTTGTATATATTTCTTCGGCATTTCTTTGGCCAACGACCTTTCTTAAAACAGATTCAATTTCAGGAATTACAACAATTTGAACATAGTCCAGGCCTATCTTCTGGTGAAGAACACCCAATAAATCATATTCAGGATAGTAACGAATTGAAATATCAATTTCTACGCTCAGACCATTTTTCGTTAAAACAAAAAAACGATGTGCAACATGTTGAACTCTGCAGTTATAAATATACATTTTATTAAAAGGTAAAATAAAATGCACCCCTTCACCATAGACTTTGTCCACAACAGTACCACCAAGAAAACGACGATACAAAACGCCACCTTCTCCTGGATAAATTGTTATTATTATTCTTTCCGATAAATATACAACAATGAAAAGAAAAATGAGCGTAAAAACAATCATTATGGAGAAATGGTTTTTTATATAATTTTGAAACTGCTTCAATTTATTTTTCATGTGATAAATGTATTATCCTTTCAGACAAAAGCTCGGAAATGGCTCAGGGATGCGCTGAAAAAAATTCCCCCCCCATATAAAAATGCCTGACTGCTCAACAATTTAAAATCAAGCATATGTATACCAAACTTTTCATGTTTGTTTTTGAACCAGGATTACACTGAAGAACTTATTTTCAGAGATTTCCTTAATTAATTAATTAATAAAGAAAAACAATGTTATTGTTTCAAAGTCGTCTGAATAATCCTTGCGATTTCAACCCAGTTATCAAAAATAAAAAAATGCCCTCCGGAAAATTCTTTTATGCGTGTTTCCGCGCTCGTAACATTTCGCCAGCATAAAGCGCCATTATAACTTGTCAAGATATCATTTGTTCCAATCATAACAGTTATGGGAAAATCCATCAAGAAATCAGTTTGTTTATATTGATATGTGTCCACTGCTTTAAAATCAGCCCTTAAAATAGGCAAAAAAAGCGCTAAAAGCTCTTTTTCTTTTATTACTTCAACAGGAATGCCACCAAGCTGAACAAGACGCGAGATAAATTCTTTATTGGAAAGGGTGGATACATTCTTAACCTGTTCCTGTATCGGTATTGAAGGCGCATTATGACCTGAAACAAAAAGATGCACAGGTTTTAATAGATTATCTTGATAAATTCTCAAACACAATTGGTAGGCGATAAGACCGCCCATGCTATGGCAATAAAATGCATAGGTATCGTTCAGTTGTGGTTTGATTTGAGAATAAAGATCATCAGCCATTTCGTCAATATTTGATAATAAAGGCGCTTTTATTCTTTTTCCATGACCAGGAAGATCCAACGTTATTGCTCGAATATCAGCATTTAAATTATCTTCTAACGTTCGATAAGAATAATAGCTTGCACCAGCATAGGGCAGACAAAATAAGTTCATAATTACCTTAGATAACTTGCAACAGATAGTCTATTTATTAACGAACAGACTACACAGTTTTTTATATAATTTTTTGTTAGGTAAGCTCTGAACTAAATACGCTTATTTCAGCTCTTATGTCAATAAGAAAACTTTCACTTTTCATGTATAACCTGACCCTTTTAGGATTTCTGATAAAAAATCACAATTGGTTACAACCTTTCTGAGTGGTAAGTAAGCGATCATAAATTTTCGGGTAGATCGTAGTAATCGAAATCCAACCAATGTCCGAAACCAATGCAGGGGCGAACCTTATGTTCGCCCTCCGAACAACAATCGTTTGCGAACCTATGCCCGAGGCAAGCGTTTCTAGTTCATTCTCGAACATAGGTTTGAGTTCGGTTTTTGTCCGGAGGGCGAACATAAGGTTCGCCCCTACATTGGTTTTGCTCATAGGTTTGATACTGGTTTTTGTTCGAGGCGAACATAAGGTTCGACCAGACAAATTATTTACTCCGATCTACCCGAAAATTTATGATCGCTTAGGAATGCCTTAGGAATGCTCGGAAAATAAGTTCCCCATTTAATAATTGTTTATTTTGTTTCTGAACCAGGATTACACTAAAGAAGATGAATAAGATGAAATAAAACACTTTTAATTCATCTTATTCATCTTTTTCAGTGTAATCCTGGTTCAAAAACAAAAATGAAAAGTTTGGTACGCATATGCTTGATTTTAATTGTTTAGGAATGCTCTGAAAATAAGTTCCCCATTTAATAATTGTTTATTTTGTTTCTGAACCAGGATTACACTGAAGAAGATGAATAAGATGAAATAAAGACACTTTAAATTCATCTTATTCATCTTCTTCAGTGTAATCATGGTTCAAAAACAAAATGAGCAATGATTAAATGAGGAACTTATTTTCAGAGATTTCCTTAGCGTCATTAAAGACAATGGGTATATACGAATATTTGCAATGATTCCAATGACTTGCAATATAAATTTTGAAAATTTGTACGCTGCCTGCGCCGCTTCTAAGAAGGTTATTGTGCGTCTTTTCAAATTGCCACCGCCCATTTCGCTTATTTGAGATGAAAACTTTTCGGCTCCGCAAGCTCCGCCTTGTTTTCATCTCAAATAAGCGAAATGGGCTCTTTATTGGTTATTGTTTTGTCTTTCCTTTTCTGTTTCTTTTTCTGGATTCTTTTTCTTTAACCCGCTGACTTCGGGGAAAGACAAAGCCGGAACCCGATAAAGTCGATCCGGATGCCGGGCGTGTCCCTGAACCGGTACGCGACCCGGCAGTACCTGGCCGGGTAGTACCAGCAGCCACCGCGAACCACACGCGCATCATTTTTATCTGACAAACTTTCACGATCCTCGTCATCAGGTTGATATGGATAAGCAATCTCTTTACTTCTTGTCCATTCAAAAACATTCCCACTCATCTCCATAACAGGGTGTAATCCCATTTAGTGGCACTATTGAAATTTTTCGTAGTCGAAATTTATATTTCTGATTATAACAATATGTTAAAAATATCACTGTACTCTTTTCCCATATACGTGTATGTTGATGACATGA
>Ga0272440_1001798_pt1 | contig 17205 bp, 11 predicted proteins | sample SSMMMBAug17_FD_192440 | JGI IMG/M metagenome (GOLD analysis project Ga0272440, IMG submission 192440) | Marine sediment archaeal communities from Little Sippewissett salt marsh, Falmouth, MA, United States - SSM-MMB-Aug17 | ecosystem: Environmental > Aquatic > Marine > Wetlands > Sediment ... | reverse complement strand
GTATCTGAGTTCAAACCATTTGTTAAGTCTTGGAAATCTGCAAATGTAACTTTTATATTCAAACAAAAAATGACTAAAAAAACTGTAACGATAAATTTATTTTCCATATATCTCTCCACATCTTAATAATTAATTATGAAAATAATGCCCTTCGGACAAAAACATTTATACAAATTATCTATGATTTAAATTACTATGAATAATTTTTCGTATTTGTTCAAGAATGAAATACAATGAACAGGTGTAAGCTGCACCAAAAGCTGAAAAAGGATTAAATTTGTTGAACTAACGTTCTTTTAACCCGGAAAAACCATTCGCGATTATGAAAATAATAGTAATACCGGGTAGCCAGGGGATATTTCTACCCCCAAGCCCCCTAAGAACCGTGCGTGAAAGTTTCCCCTCACACGGCTCAAGCCTCCTTAAGGCGAATCCTTGTTGGACAGCCCGCCATTGTAAACAATGACTTTGCGATAAAAGCTTATTGTCATAACCTATCGTGGAAGGGGCACACATTACTTAATTATTAAGTAACGTCCATCTGCGTTCCTTCCTTAATATGATTTGAAAAGCGTTCTCACAATAGGACACCTATCGTACGTCTGCTCCCTTTCGGGCCGGGCAAATTTTGAACCCGTATCCACCTCATTACAAGATGGCATTCGCTTTTTACGAAATCTCACGCCCGCATCCCCAACAGTGTGCCTTACGGTTCACCTGCCTAAAAGGCGGAGATACGAGATTTCCACGTTCCATATGATTGATTCTGTGAATGACTTAGGTGTGTCCTATACACCGGCGGTACTATGGTTCCGTGCAAGCACATTGTAGACTTGCAACCTGACTCAACTCACTCTTCACACAGGGGAAAAGTCTTAGACCTGTTAAACCTCAGTAGGTCAGTCACTATAACGATGCTTAAAGACATTCGGATATCCTCACCATATCATTCATTCCTAGCCCTTAACCGGGGAGGTTTCCCGGAAGGATCGTCCTGTCACCATTTCGATCCAATTCGGTACGTTGTCCGTGAGGCTTCGCACCCCGTCATCAGCGCAACGGCAGCACGCTCACGTAGGAACCGGCAGGAACATGCCGGGTATTTCAAAGAATCTTATAGAGGGCAACTACAAGATCTTTAAATACACTCAAACACACGACTTCGTGTCGCAGACAATGAACTGGTGTAAGCTGCTACAAAAAGCAAACAGGATTTACAATAGAATAATGGCATCCTTCATATTACCTAAAACTCGATAATCAAGTTTTTAAAAATTGACACAAAAATCTTTTGAATATCAAATAGATAGCAAGTCTATTGTTGTTAAATTTTTGGCAACATAATTTCTTTGGCAACATAAGGGCTAAGAAATCAGCATTCCAACTACGTTATAATTTACGACAAGATACCCGAAAATTTATGATCGATTACTTAATATTCAGAAAATATAATGATATGAAGGTTAATTAAATTTATCTTGACATTCTGTAGCCTGCTGGCTAATTTTAATTATGATTCAGATTCGAAAAACTAAAATTTTTTGCATAGTGGCTTGATGGCTTACGAGATATTAAAGCCAGATCTCGTATATTGGCACAAATAGAACGTTTGGTTATAGGAAATCCCGGTGATGATAAACCTGTTGGCGATATTGCAAGAGCTAAAGGAATGTCTCAAGTTGCATGTGATGCAAAACTATCGAGGGAAAGTCTATACAAAGCTTTTTCGGGAGAAAGAGTACCAACTTTTGAAACAATCCTTAAAGTTGTAGCGGCATTAGGCTTAAAGCTATATGCTAAACCAATTTCTGGAAGTTACTCATAAATCAGAAAAAACAGTAAAAATATAAAAAACATTAATCAAACAAAATGGAATCAGTTGATGGAAAAAATTCAAATTTCCAAAGGACTTAAAATAAAGCTTGCTGGAATGGCTGATACATCCCTTACCAGAATTACACCACAAAATACAGTGGCGGTTTCTGCCCTTGATATAACTCATATCCGCCCCAAACTTCTGGTAAAAGAACGTCAGCCGGTGAAAACAGGCACACCTTTATTTTGTGATAAACGAGATCAATCTATTCAATATGTATCTCCTGCAACAGGAACCATCAAAAAAATCATATTTGGCCAACGTCGGCGGCTATTAGAAGTGGTTATTGAGTTTGATCCTCAGGATAGTTTCATTGCATTTGAATCTTTTTCTCGCTCTGACATTGATCTTATGCAAAAAGAACAATTGATCGCTCATCTCAAAAAGGGTGGTTTATGGCAATGTTTCAGACAATTTCCATCAAAAGATCATGCTGATTCAGACCATCATCCGCCATTGATTATTGTGTCTTTAAATGGCAATGATATTTTTTCTCCATATCCTGAAATTCTGCTTGATAATCAACATGACATTTTTGAATTCGGACTGGAAATTCTTAAAAAATTTACTCCTCGTATTGTTGTGCAAGTGAACGAAAGTCATTATGAAAAACTAGGGCCCATACAAAAATGGATCACGCATACAGTTCCAGATATGTTTCCATCATGGGATCCAGGAGTTGTGCTATATCATCTTAAACAATCAGCTGATGATAATTTATCATGGTGTATTTCACTTGATCACCTGATGATGATATCCAAATTCATGTCCACCGGACAGTATCCTGTTGAAAAAGTAATCACATTGAAAAAATCAGGCAGTAATAATGCTCATATTCTCACACGACAGGGTGTTTCAATCAAAACAATTGATCCTATGATTGATTCAAATCACATGATCACAACCGGTCTATTTAATGGAAGAATCCTTTCACAAAATGATCATCTGGGTTTTTTTGAAAATACCATTCATATGATGCCTTCATCGCAATCAGAATTGATGTTTGGGTTTATTCGACCTGGAATTCAGTCGCATTCTGTATCAAATACTTTTTTATCCAGTTTAAGAGATATCGATTTTCAATTAGATGCAAGCCTACATGGAGAAGAACGTGCCTGTATTAATTGTGGCTATTGTGAAAGTATCTGTCCAAATGACATAATGCCCCATTTTTTAATGAAAGCGCTTGCAAGTGACAATATTGAGGAAGCTTTACAATTAGGGCTTCTGGATTGTTGTCGATGCGGACTTTGTTCATATACCTGTCCCTCTAAAATCGAATTGACAACAATTTTTTCAAATGCAATTGATACATACTACAAGGATAAAGCATAAATAATGAACCCTTTAAAAAAATTATTCGACCAACTGGAATCTCATTTTACAGGATCCGGCAAATTCAAAGCCCTTGAACCTCTGTTTGATGCCACAAAAACACTTTTCTTTTTTCCTTCGCCAAAAACAACCACAATCCCTTTTATTCGGGATCATCTGGATTTAAAGCGATATATGAGCTTTGTTATCCTTGCCCTGTTTCCAGTGCTTTTGTTTGGCATATATAATACAGGTTATCAGTCAGGTCTTGCACAAGGTGAATGTTTTGGTTTGATTGATTCATTTCTGGTAGGAGCATCATATGTCTTACCCATCATAATTGTTTCATATGCTGTTGGTTTTTTATGGGAAATTATATTTGCTGTCATTCGGAAACATAAAATTAGTGAAGGATTTCTGGTTACTGGCCTTTTGTTTCCATTGACGCTTCCGCCAACAATACCGCTCTGGCAGGTTGCCATTGGCATTTCATTTGGCGTTGTGATAGGAAAAGAGGTTTTTGGCGGGACTGGTCGAAACATACTCAATCCTGCATTAACTGCACGAGCTTTTCTATTTTTTTCTTACCCGGTGTCCATGTCTGGTGATATTTGGGTGGCTGTTCACAAAACCATTGATGGTTTTACTGGAGCGACTGCGCTATCCATTACCGGATCCTCTGGAAACAATATTATTACCACATTATCAGAAGCTGGTTTTGATCTACCCCATTTGTTTTGGGGTATCATACCAGGAAGTATTGGTGAAACTTCTGCTATTTGTTGTCTTTTAGGTGCCACTTTTCTGATGATTACAGGAATTGCCAGTTATCGCATTATCATGGGGGGCATTTTGGGATTGGTTGTGACTTCTGTTTTGTTTTATGTTGTTTCAGATAATGTTAGTACATGGTCATATGCAGGTCCCTTTTATCATCTTTGTGCAGGTGGATTTTTGTTTGGCATTTCCTTTATGGCAACTGATCCGGTAACAGCTCCAGGAACAAATCCTGCCCGATGGTTTTATGGCTTTTCCATTGGTTTTTTTACCATCATTATACGTGTTGTTAACCCTGCCTTTGTAGAGGGAGTGATGTTAGCTATTTTATTTATGAACATATTTTCACCCCTTCTCGATCATATAATCATACAATATAAATTATCAAAAAGGATTCCAAATGTCTGAGCAAGCTTTAGACAAAAACAGCAAAAAAAATGTGATTCAGTTTGCCCTGATGTTGTCAGTTATTTGTAGCCTTTTGATATCAAGCGCTGCAAGCGGCCTGAAACATTTACAGCAGGAAAATATCAGACTGGACAAAAAAGCAAATATTCTTAAAGCTGCCAATTTAATTATTGGCGATGAAAATTTTTCTAAACAAATGATATTGAAATTGTATCAGGAACATATTCGGGAAGTCAGTGTTAATTATGATGGCAAGCCGGTTGAGAAAGAATCCAATGATGCATTGAACTTATACATTTTTCAGACAGGAAATATCATCAATGGATACATATTACCTATCAATACCAAAGGATTGTGGGGAAAAATTCAGGGTTATCTGGCTTTTGAACAAGATGGGCAAACTGTTTCCGGTTTTTCTGTGTTCAGCCATTCTGAGACACCTGGTCTTGGTGGAGAAATTGAAAATGCATGGTTTCGAAAAAATTTCAAAGGTAAAAAAATTTTGAATTCCCAAAATAAATTTGTTTCTGTAGGCATTGCAAAAGGAAAGGTTAAAAATTTACCCAAAAACCTTCAAAATCACTATGTGGACGGAATCAGCGGTGCTACATTGACAGGAAAATATTTGTCTGAAGGAATCAAGGCAACACTTGAAAAATATGAACCTGTGTCAATTTCATTTCGTCAAAAAAATCTCAAAGCAATGGGAATTCAATAATATAAAGCATTAAAGGAATGTTCAATGAACAATGATGCATCACCTTATAAAGAAATTCTTATCAAAGGAATCTGGAATGAAAATCCAGTTGCTTATCAGGTTTTGGGAATATGTTCAGCCCTTGCGGTAACAGTTAAAATGTCTACAGCCATAGTCATGGGCCTTGCGCTGACCCTGGTCACTGCTTTTTCCAGTATGATTATTTCCAGTATGCGAAAAAAAATTCCATCCAACATTCGCATTATCGCAGAATTGGCTATTATTGCTTCATTGGTTATTATCACAGATGAAATATTAAAAGCCTTTTTTTATGACATTTCAAAGCAATTATCTATCTTTGTTGGCCTGATTATAACCAACTGTATTGTTTTGGGAAGAGCTGAAGCGTTTGCGCTTGCGAACAATCCGGTTGATTCTTTTGTTGATGGTATTGCGAATGGTCTTGGATATAGCCTTATTTTGATTACTGTTGCTTTTTTGAGAGAATTATTGGGATCAGGACAATGTATGGGAATTCCTGTTATTCCAAATGTTGTTTATGACAGTGGATATCAGAATATGGGTTTGATGGTTTTAGCGCCTGGTGCATTTTTTATTATTGGTCTTTTGGTCTGGTTAAAAAACAGTCTGTCCGGGATCAATCAAAACAAATCATAAGGAGTGATGATGGGTGATTTATTCAGTCTGTTTATTAATTCTGTCTTTATAGGAAATATACTTCTGGCATATTTTTTGGGGATGTGTTCATTCATTGCCGTGTCTAAAAATATTGAAACCGCAACAGGACTGGGGTTTGCAGTTATTTTTGTATTAACCATCACAAGTCCTGTGAACTGGATCATTTATCATGGTCTTTTAGCACCTGGTGCGCTTTCATGGGCTGGACTTGCTGATATTGATTTAAGTTTTTTAAAATACATCACCTTTATTGCAGTCATTGCAGCTTTGGTTCAGGCAGTAGAGATGATCATTGATAAATATTCGCCTGTTCTATATGCCAGCCTGGGTGTTTTTTTACCCCTGATTGCAGTCAATTGTGCCATTCTGGGAACATCATTATTTATGGTGGAAAGAAATTACACCTTTATCGAATCAGTTGTTTTTGGGGCAGGTTCGGGGACTGGATGGATGATCGCCATTGTTTCAATGGCGGCAATTCGAAAAAAAATTGCATATGCGGATGTGCCAAAAGGTCTGAATGGTTTTGGTATCACCATGATTGTTGCTGGTTTAATGGCCATGACATTTATGATGTTTTCCGGAATTACCCTTTAAGGATATAAGGAGATGATCATTGATTTACCTGATTAGTATGATAGTGTTTTCCAGCGTTATTGGTATTCTGGTTGCTGTTTTGCTTTTGGTGGAAACAAAAGTGACCGCAAAAGGTGAAAAATTTATTACCATTAATGGAAACACAGACAAGATTTTGAAAATCTCTGGTAACCCCTCTTTATTGTCTGCGCTTTCCAGCAACAACATTTTTTTACCATCTGCCTGCGGCGGCTCAGGTTCTTGTGGCATGTGTAAATGCGTTGTTACTGAAGGTGGTGGGAGTATTCTTCCCACAGAAATTGCTCATCTTTCCCGACAGGATAAACATCAACAAAAACGCCTTTCATGTCAGTTGAAAGTAAAAGAAAATTTATCGATCCAAATTCCTGAATCAATTTTTGGGATTAAGAAAGTAAGCGCAACTGTGCTATCCAATAATAATGTTGCAACCTTTATTAAAGAATTGGTCTTAAAACCTGATTCTCCAATTGATTTTAAAGCAGGAGCTTACATGCAAATTGATGTTCCTGAATACGATCTGGCATTTAAGGATTTTCAAATTGAAAGCAAATATATCAGTGAATGGAAAAAATATAACCTTCTGGAACTGGCATCAAAGGGCATCAAGCCTGGATTTAGAGCCTATTCCCTCGCCAATCCACCACATGAAAAAAACATGCTAAAATTTAATATCAGAATTGCCACACCACCGCCTGGAACAGAAGGCATTCCTCCAGGATTTGGTTCGTCTTATGTATTCAGTCTAAAACCAGGTGATAAAGTTACAGTAAGCGGACCTTATGGAGATTTTATGGCCAGGGAAACTGAAAATGAAATGTGTTTTATCGGTGGCGGCGCAGGAATGGCCCCCTTAAGAAGTCACATTCTTCATCAACTGGATGGAATCCAGTCCAGTCGCACAATTTCGTTTTGGTATGGTGCCCGGTCAAAAAAAGAAATGTTTTATGATGAAGATTTTAATGATTTGGAACAACGATATACCAATTTTTCCTATCATGTGGCTCTTTCGGATCCAGAAAAGGAAGATAACTGGACAGGCCCAACCGGTTTTATCCATACCCATTTACATGAATCTTACCTTAACGATCATGAAGATCCAACTGAAATAGAGTATTATTTATGCGGACCTCCTCCCATGATTGATGCTGTTATCAGAACATTATATGATTTGGGCGTTGAGGATGATATGATTTATTATGACAAATTTTAAACAGACATTGACCCATTTATTATGTACAGAAACTTTTCTTGGATCTCAGGCTTTCCGGGATTTGTTTAATCTACAAATACGCTTATCTTTAGGGATTTCATCCAAAGAAAATAAAATCAATGCAAATATTTGCCCCACATGAATCTTTATATAGCCTTCCTATCTCCCAACGAGAAAAAAAGCTGACCATACGTAAGGGTGACTCCAGATAATTGAATTTTTCATATCAAGTTGTGAATTTCGAAACGCTTCTCTGACTGACATTCCTTTTAACAAATTTTTATATAATCCTGTCATTAGTGTCTGAGTACCTTTATCACTGACTTCCCATAATGAATTCAGTACAGTTTTAGCCCCTGCTTCTTGAAAAGCTCTTCGCAAACCATACACACCTTCTCCCACATGGATTTCGCCCAATCCTGTTTCACATGCTGATAAAACAACCAACCGAGTACCAAAAAGATTTAATCCCAGAACTTCGAGAGCAGTAAGAACACCATCGTTATCAGTATCAATCTCTCCAAGATATTGTGCGTTTTTATTGATACCAGCAAAAGCAAGGCCTGCGCGTAACAAGGGATTATCGCCAGGCGGTGGGATTAATTTTAATGGCTCAATGCTGCGTTGAAGTTTTACCAGACGTTTGGTTAAATTTTCTTGAGATTTTAGAAAAAATCCATGAGTGGCAATATGAAGGATTTCTGGTGTCTTTTCAATACGTCTCAACTGTTCTTCTTCAGCCTTATTTTTTAAATACAACAGTGTAGGTCTATCTTTTTTACATAATGCATCAATTTCCTCTCCTTCACGTTCAGCTCCTGGCAATGGGGCAAAAGATAAACCACGCATACCAAATTCACCCATTCTCAAGCCTTTCATGATATCAGCATTTCGTTTGTTTCCACCTCTTTTTCGTTTACGCTTGATATTTTGTACAAGGTCAGTTTGCTCTAAATATTCTGAATTATAATTCGGTCCGGCGATAATCATGAATATTCCTTTGGAGGGTTTGGATTTGGATTGCAATAAATCTCGACCTGAGGACAACATTTTTAATTCATAGGTTTGAATGATGTATTCATCATCATCGTCAACAAGGGCATCAAAAGGTAAAATATTCAAAATACCATCAGGCACAAGATAAATAGATGATTTGTCATTAAAAAATTGAATCATGGGTTTCCACATTTTACCATACAAAATATTGCCCTCTTCTTTCACTTCTTCTTCGTCAGCATCCTCATCCTGGATGGTTGACCGATAATTTTCAACCCAGTTATGAATGTCAGCCATCTTTCCCAAAAAAATTTTTTGAAAAACAGGCTCTCCTTTTTTTGATTTTTGGGCAACAATGACTACCAATTGCTGAGTTCCTTGCCTATGGTTCATATAAATAAAATAATCCACTAAAATATCATCATTTTCTAACTGATAAATAACAGATTCAGGGGTTAAATCCTGGTTCGTTGTTTTAAATCGAATACTTGCTCTTCCAAGTTTACCCTGAAGTTCTTCGATTTCATTTTCTAATTGTTCAATGGATAATAAAAAGTCCTTTGCATCTGCATCAACAGGGCCAGAGAGCGTTAAGGAAGCTAATGTTTTCTTTTTGTCCATTAACTGCTGACTAATTTGATTTAATTCTGGTTTGTCTAACATTTGTTTCACCTGCTCAATTTCTGATGCAATTTTAAGCAGCAATCCTTTTCTTTTTAAGCTAACCTGAAAAATATCACGAGCGCTTTTTGAAGATTTCATTTCAGTCAAAAGAGTCAGATAGGCATCTTGTTCATGTTGATGCAGCCTTATATAGCCATTTCTTGCATTTTCTCCGGTGGCCCAAAGGACACGATCAAAAAATTGATTTCTCCGATTAAAAATCAATTCATAAACGTCACATGCTTTAGGCTTATTTTTCATGAATTCATATAGTCGCGCCTGTACATTCAATGCCTCAAAAGTATATGGATGATGAGGGCCTAAACTGGCTGTGGCAAAATCGATGGCTTTTTTAATCATTATTTCTGCATCTTTATAACTGTGTTGACTTATTTTTAATTCAGCTAAATCTATGCTTGATCGTATCGTATCGATATGCGTTTCACCCAAATTAGCAATTCTTAATGATAAGGCATTGTTTAATAATTGATCTGCCTGATCCAATTGACCAAGTTTATGGTAAACACGGCCTAAATTGTTCATGGCTTTGAGGGTATATTGATGCTTGTTTTTTAACTGCTCATTCCATCGTTGATAAACAATTTTAAATTGATCCAGTGCATCCACATATTTTTGTTCAAGCATATACAGATAAGCCAGATTGTTGATACTGGCAATCGTATTCATGTGATTTTCACCTAACAAATTTGTATATGCTTGAATAACTCTAAGATATAAGGGGCGTGCACGTTTAAAAACACCCTGACTTTCATAAATTAACGCAAGATTGTTCATTGTTGCCAGTGTTGTTGTGTGTGTCTTACCTAAAACCAATTCCGAAAGATTCATCGCTTTTTTGAGCAGTGGTTCTGCACGTTCGTATAAGCCCTGTTCTTCAAGAACCAGTGAAAGATTGTTGAGGTCTGCAATACAATCTGGATGTTTTTCACCCAAAATTTCTTTTCTTTTCTGATATACCTGCTCAAAAATTTTTTCAGCAGATTGAAGTTGTCCCTGATGTCTTAAAATACTGGCAATATGGCTTAAGTCTGTTAATGTGTTTGGATGGTTTTCTCCTAAATTTTTTAGATCAAACTCATATATGGCTTCCATCAGTGCTTTGGATTCTGAAAAACGCCCTTGATCCTCATAAACTCGTGCCAATTCTGTTTTCAAATCAAAAAACAGTTGATTGTCTGGATTGGTTGTTTCTTGAGCCATTGCAATTGTTTGATCAAGCAACAACTCTGCTTTTGGCAGTTCTGATTTTTGTCGATACAAATCCGCCAATTCTAACTGGCTTTTCAACGTTTCAGTGTGTTTTTCACTATAAATATTGATTTTTTGTGTGACAATGGTCATGTACAAAGATTCGGCTGATGCTGTTCTTAATTGTTGTTTGTATAACAATGCCAGATCATCCATGCATGTCAAGGTATCCGGATGGGTGATGCCATAACGTTCTTTATATAGTGGCACCAGTTCTTCAAATTGTTCTATTGCTTTTGAAAAATTGTTTTGTTGTGTGTAGAATGTTGCCAACATATACATACTGATTAATGTTTCCGGATGGTCAATGCCCATTCCCTGAATGGCAATGCGTAAGGATTCAGTATAATATTTTTCAGTCTCTGAAACATTTCCAAGATGTTCATTTATAATAGCCAAATTTCTTAAACAGGAAATTCTTAATGGATGATGAGGATTTAATTGTCTACTCATACCATCTGAAGCTTTTTTTAACAGCACAGATGCCTGTTCAAAATTTTCATTTTCCATGTATATTTCTGCCAGCATTTTGATGCTATTTAGCGTTTCAGGATGTTCTTCTCCAAAATTATCTTTTGAAATACGAATGGCTTTTTGGAGTATTTCAATTAGATTCGGGTCTGTAACATCTTGAATATTTTCTACTTCATTCATAAGCTGATACCATTGTTGTTGTGCTTTGATCACCTCCTCATTTTCGGGTAATTCAGATATAGCTTCAATTTTTTGTTCTGCCCAATCTGGCCATACATTAAGCACTTCACTGATTTGATTGTTATAATGGTCTATTCTTGCATATTCTTTTTGTTTGATACAGACTGCAATCGCTTTTTTTAGAAACAAAACAGCTCTATCCGGTTGTTCCAGATAAATGGCACATACTGCAGCATTGCTGAAATATTCATCATTATCAGGATCAATATTCCCAGCTTTTTCAAAATACTCGATTGCCTTTAAGAAATCTTGATTTTGCCAAGACTCACGGCCTGTTCGATTGAGTTGCTTTGCATGATTTTTAGGATCCAATTCCTGGACATCAGTCGTTTCGCATAAACAATCTGACATGATAAAATGTTGAAACAATAAAATAGTGAATGCCATAACTGATATTAAAAATAATCGTTTTATGAAATAGTTAAACATAATGTTATCCATGACTTTGATTTGATTATTGAATAGTGATCTCTTTGACGTTATCAGAAATTATTTCTGAAGTGGGAATAAAAGTGATCGCACCTTTAGTTCTTTTGACATAATCAATGGTTTGTTTACAGTCCTTAAACATAACCGGCATCATGCCAGTTCCTGTAAACACTTTTTTACGCCAGTAGTTGCGGTATTGATACAATGTTTTACCAACATATTTTGCCAAAAAATTTCGGTATAATTTTTTTTGAGTTAACAACACAAACCGAATGCGTTGATGATTATTCCATTGGGTTTTTTTTCCTAAAAAAATATTACGTATATCGTTTGCAGATATGCTTTCATTGACGTCTGTATGAACAATAATTTTAACACCTAATGATTCAGCCGCACAGATAGAAATCGATTGTAAACATAAACAAATGATGACAAAACAATAAAAATGATACAAGATCATTTTCATTCGATACTCCTTTCAGGAAATCTAAAAGCTAAATGTCAATTTAAATAAAAATAAAGCTGACCGCCGATCAATGCCCTCAGGATTATCCTGAGGCATCATCAGCGCTCCACCATCAATAAGATGAGCTTCTGTTTTAAAGGTTAACGATTCATTTATATCCAATCGCAAACAAAGGGCTGTTTCCTTATGCCAACCCATATAATCAGGTAAAGGTAACATATTTTGGCCGGATTTATCATTGGAATCCGGCCAAAATATGGCTGAAAAACCACCTATTTCAATATAATCGGACAATCGATAACTGACACTCAAATAGCATGTATCAGTCCTCACCGGAACATCATAACCTTTTATAGGTAATTTGGGATGAAGTGTTTTCAGCGATAAATCACCACGAAATGTCATGTATTCAAATGCCAGAATGAGATCATTTAAAGTATATTCAAAAAAACTAACATGAATAAAGAAATTATCAAGATTATAAGCCATATCAGGGCCAGCTATCGCATATTCAGTTGATATTGGAATGAACTCAATTTCAGCGTCAGCAGCCATATTCAGACATGTACCAGTCATGCCCAAACGCACACCTTGAAAGGGTAAATTCCAAATAAATTGTCCGCATCCTACAAATCCAATATCAAATTGAGTGATATCAATTCCGCGTCGCTCCATGTAGCGACTCCAACCACTTTCTGGGTCAATTGATTTTGAACCTCCAATAAGCTGGTATTCAATATTTCCAATTTTGGGAACTTGATAATTTCCATATAAACCAATGCCATTCATTGCATTAATCGTACTTCTTGAAATATCATAATAAACCGGTGGCAAAAAAATAAAGGTTCTTAACATATCAAAATCTCTAATTTCATTGTACAGGCCATGAGGAATTTTAATTTTGCCAAACCGAATGCCAATAAAATCTCTCAGACGATAATCAGCCAAAGCAAAATCCAGTTCAATGTCATTGTTACCCACATCGCCAATATCCCGCGCAAAAAATTGGCAACTCACATGAAAATGTTCAGAAAAATTCTGTGAAAAATTAATACCAGCTTCGTTAAATTCAAATGTACCATCATCAGTATCTGCCAGATAGTTATTTCGATCACTTATCATAAAGCCCTGTGAAACAAATCCATGAACCTGAATACGATCAAAGGTAATGGCTGTGAGATCAGATACCAGGATTGTCAAACAGATGATCACAAAAAGAGAAACCATTGAACATCGAGGCATCCATCACTCCTTTTCTGTTGTCTCATATGCCTGAACAAGTACGTGCAATTCTGTTGCCAGTCTATCCAGTACTTGTGCAGATGCATTGACACGTTGAATTTCTTTGTTGCTATCATTGGCCGCAATGCTGACCTTGTGATTATGTTCACTGACATTTTTCGCACCACCGGCAATTTCTGCAATATTGATAGAAACTTTATTGGCAGCATGAGCCAGTTCAATCATGGCATCAGAAATATCTTTGGAACGGCTGTCAGCCTCTTTTGAATTGTGAGATAAATTATCAGCAGCACGGGTTTGTTCCTCAACAGATGATAAAATTTTTTCTGCCGCATTATTCATCCGATCAATAATTTGCGAAATATCCAGAATGACTTTAATAGCATCTTCAGTACTCTCCTGAACACTGGTAATTCGCATGGCAATATCTTCTGCAGCTTGATTGCTCTGAATGGCAAAATTTTGAATGGCATTAGCAACAACAGCAAATTCACGCCCGGCATTTCCAGCAGCAGCGGCTTCAATAGAAGCGTTTAATGCCAAAAGATTGGTTTTATAAGCAAGACGTTTAATCACATCAGTAACCCCGCCAATTTCATCTGCTGAATTTTTAAGAAGGTTCATGGTATTTTCTGCGGTATTTGCTTTTGATAGTGCTTCAGCAGCAATACTTGACCCCAAACGAGCATTTTGTTCAATATTCGACATTGATTTTGACATATTATCAACAGATAAAGCAATGGAATTGATATTTGACGATACCTGTTCTGCAGTACCGCTGACTTTATTAACCCTAAAACTGATATGTTCCATGCTGGATGCAATAGAATTAATATTATTGGACATTTGACCGGAAGTAATTGCCACAGTATTAGCCTTTTGGTTCATCTTTTCAGAATTATCGGATAATTGTCCTGCAATCCGAACCATATCTTCTGAAGATTTTGCCAGACTGAGACCTTTGTTTTTTACATTGGATACGATTTCTCGAAAAGAAATGACCATGGTGTTAATGGCAGATAAGAGCTTGCCAATTTCATCCTTGGAATTTTGTTTTAATGTTTTTGAAAGATTTCCCCTTGAAACCTGTTGAGCAAATAAAACAACTTGATCAATAGGCATGGTCAGCCAGCGGCTTAAAAAAATGCCAAATCCAGAAGCTATGATAACGCAAAACAAAATAAAAAACAAAATAATACGCAATATGACACTAAAAGCATGTTCAGCATTTTTACGTATGCGATTGGCCATAAAGAGAAATTCATCAACTGGAACAGTTGCTGAAAGTGTATATTGTCTATCTGCCACTTTAAGAGGGATATAGTTAATTAAATGGTCTTTGTTTTTAAAAGAATATCTGTCCTGACCTTTTTTCCCAGCCATCATAAAGTTTTTAACAATAGAAGACAGTTTACCATATTTAATATCACTAAAATTAACCGGATCAATAATGGTATAGTCAGGATGGCTGACCACAAGTCCTTTGTCATCAATAATAAAAGAAAAACCGGTATTGCCATACTGATATGCATTGATCACTTCACCAATAACATCCCAGTCTAAATGAAGAGATATTAAACCTTTAAGTTTTTTATCAATATAAATAGGCGAACAAAGTATCATTTCTATTGTTTTATCATGTTCTGATTGGAATATGCCCGGATGCTTAACCATTCCTTTTTGGGCTTTTAAACCGGAAATGAACCAGCTTTTATCAGAAACGTTATTTGTTTCTGAATAAAATTGTCCATCACGAAAAACGATTTTTTCATATCCATTTTGATCAATAAAACAGATTTGATTGAGAATAAATTGGTCTTTTTGATCTAATTGAATTTTTGAAGACAGATATACATTATAAATTTCCTTTCTAAGTAAATCTGTTGATCGTTCAATTTCTTCATTGATAATTTCATCCAAAACGCCATTTAAACAGATAATCCAATCTCTGTGTGGATAATATGCATATGCTGAATACATTCGATACCCCTGATCATCATAAAAAAAAGTATCCACTTCTTTGGTATATGACCGATTCAATATTTGTTCAAACGATTGCTGGCCCAGGTCGTGAACAATATTTTTGCCCACTTTTTCAGAATCTGGATGAACCATGATATTTCCTTTAAAATTCATGACAAATGCATATCCATTTTGACCCACTTTTGTTTTCTCTATTGAAGCATACAATGTTTTATTTTTTTCTGGAACCCCGACAAAAAAAGCACCTAATAGAGTGCCAGAATCATTATAAATGGGCTGATAAATCGATAGATAACGCGTATGATATTCATATGTAATTCCTCGATAAGAAATACCAGCTAAAATGCTTTGTACGATGGCATTATGTTTACCATCAGGGTTGATGGCTGGTATATAGGTTTCAATGGCTCTTTTACCATTTTCCCGCTGTACATTTGTTGCGATACGAAGCATATCGCCGCTGTCGTTCATTTTTTGAAAAATCGAACAATGAACACCTGTCATTTCCTGCACATCATCAACAATAGGAACAAAGAGATCTGAATATGAGAAAACTTTCTCAACAATTTCAATACCAATATGTACCAAAGGCAATGTCACTGTCTTTTTTTCACCTGAATATTGATTTTCTGCATTCCAGGTCATTGTTCCTTTTGATGAAAGATAAACTTTGCCAAGATTTTGGAATATGTATTCTGCACTATACAATCCAAGGGTCAGCTTTTCTTTGAGCATTTGAAATTGAATATGGCAATTTTCCAATAGCCCTTGAACAACCTGTCGAGCTTCTTTTGTTGCACGTTCAATGGCTCTTGGCTGTGATTTGAAATAAAGAGGAATGTTGGCGGAACTCGCCAATCGCCGAGTTAAATTGATTGATGTTGAAATCAGGGGAGCAACCCTTTGACGTTCAGCATCCAGGCCAATTTGAATATTGGCATATGCTTGCTCTTCAAGCCCCTGATAACTTTTTAAAATGGTTTGTTTGGCAAATGAATCAAACTTATAAATGCTGAAACTGCCAATAAACAAAACCGGAAGAACGCCGATAAGAATGCTGACGAAAATGAGCTTTAAGCGAAGAGATCGTTTTAACATGAGAATTCTCCTTTTTTATAGCTGAATTCGATTGATCGAACGAAAAACGCTGTCGCATTAAAAACTTACATAAATTGTCTGTGAACATAAATATAGAAACAGGTTAAACCGCTTCCAATTAAAATTGTTACTTAAAAAGTTATTTACATGTTACTAAATTTTTCTTAAAAAACAAGAAAAAATTGTATCTAAAGGCTATTTCCTATGACCGCAAATGACAGTTGGTAAAAATATTGCCTTTATTATTCTTTCTGATTTTTTTTCATTATTGGAGATTCACAACAGAAAACTTCTCTGTAGAACATAACATACTGATATATTACAATATTTTGCCAAATATTGCTTGTTGAACTAGTTGCATAAATATAATTAAAATATCCATATTTTCAATACAATATACATATATAAAAGTAAAGTATTATTTGTTAAATAAAAACTGATTATATCGGATTTTGGGGAGGCCTTTTTTAAGCCCTGAAAGGGCGGCAACATACCAGCCCAGGGCAACGCACTGGGTAATGGTATAAATAAAGGTATCTTAGCCCTGAAAAAAAAACAAAACTTGTAGACCTATGTGATTTTTTTCTTAGACCTCGATAGAGACGAAAGGTATTTGTAGTTCCGCCGTGTCCTTTCGGTAATCGTGCTTGACTGATTGATTTATGAATTATTCCCAATCCCGCTTGCTAACGCGCGCGGCTCTGATTCGTTAACGCGCGGCTCTGATTTATTAGCTTGCCTGGTAT
>Ga0272440_1001797_pt1 | contig 17215 bp, 15 predicted proteins | sample SSMMMBAug17_FD_192440 | JGI IMG/M metagenome (GOLD analysis project Ga0272440, IMG submission 192440) | Marine sediment archaeal communities from Little Sippewissett salt marsh, Falmouth, MA, United States - SSM-MMB-Aug17 | ecosystem: Environmental > Aquatic > Marine > Wetlands > Sediment ... | reverse complement strand
TCCATCTGCATTAATGCCAGCGTAACCGCCATTTGTTAATTCACTGGGATCATACCAGGAATACTGTTTCGATTTGTCCTGAATAGAACTGTCCGTTTTTTTGACCTCCCAAATCAAACCGGTAATATCATCTCGAATCATTGACCAGTTTTCTGCAAGCGCATTTAAGGCGTTTCCTGAGCTATCTAATTTTGTAAATTTTTGTTCATTAATCGTAAAATCTGAATCTTCTCCAGGGATTTCTGTATATGACAAACTTTGTCCGGTGTCTGGAACAGGACCAGCGTATGTGATCGTTATCAAAAAAAATAAACAAATAAGAATTGTGCGGATAATTGTATCGAATTTCATAATTTTTTCCTTAATTTAAATAATTATTCGGTCTTATCGGCAGGTTTAAGCATTTACCGCATTAATAATATCAAAGGTAAAAAAACATAAAACATGCAGGCATATTTCATCAGGCTCTTACTGGCACAAGTTGTTGATATTCCTGTTGCATTTTCTGGTATTGTTTTTGATCGATACCGGTTACAGTTTTAATAGTTTTCCAATCAATGCCTGCCTTTGTCAACAAATTATTAATTATTGATATTGTTGCCTCCATTTTACCAATTTTTTTACCTATTTTTTCACCCTTTTTTTTACCCTTTTTTTCGCCTTTTTTTTCACCATGTTGAATATAGTAGTCACTGATAGTCTCGGCATAATCTGTCATAACAAGCTCCTTTTTTATTTGTTCAAATTTTTCAAATGAAATTTTTTTGTAAAAAGAAACAAATCGCTCTATCAAAAGCAATTTGTCTTTTGACAATTGATCTTTCATCTGGCTAACAGCTATGTAAATCTCTTTTACCAAGTATTCAGGGTCAACGCCTTTATCATTGGCTTTTAATGCAAGCAGTTTGCAAAGCAGTGATTGTTTGTGGATTAAATCACTGCTTTTATGATCTTTCAGTTTGATCAAATCAAATTTATGAAACTGCTGCATATTGACGCTGTTAAACCCATACCAATATTTATCTGGTAAAGGTTTACGCCAGACGGCATCACCTGAAAATAAAACAATACTCCAAACCGGCTTTTTTTTGAGAAGCCATGCATAGCATAAATATTCAAAAACGCGTTCACCCACATGTTCTTTCTTGCTTTGATTCTCATTATGAATGACTATTTCAGAAAGCTGATTGTCAATCAACACCTCGGCTGCAATAAACAGATCACCTTTAAGACTATCTTTTAATGCCTTGTATTTACTGATAAATTCTTTGTCTATAAACGTTACTTTCTGTACACAAATATTTGGAAAAAAGAACGTAAAAAATTCATCAATAAAAGACCTGATCAACCATTTGAACAAGTTATCATGAGGTTTTGGATTGGATTTTTTCATAAATAAAATTATCAACTGAGCTTAAATCGGGTCAGCATTGTTTTAATATTGTCAACAAAATCATTTAATTCTCTGGCATTAGCGTCTACATCCTGACTTCGAGTTTTCACATCACTGGTGGCTTTGTTGACCTCTGCAATATCTTTGGCAATATCACTTGAGAACTTGGAAGCCTGGTTTACATTTCTGGTTACTTCCTTAATACCTTCTGATGCTTGAACAACACTGTTTGCAATATCCTGAGTTGTAGCAGATTGCTGTTCAACAGATGCAGCAATGGTCGATACAATTTCATTAACATTATTAATAACCTGTAAAATATTGCCAATCTGGTTTACAGTAGAATCAATTGCTCCCTGAATACCCAAAATTTTATCTTTAATCTCATCAGTTGCTGAACTTGTTTGTTTTGCCAATTCCTTAATTTCATTTGCAACAACAGCAAAGCCTTTACCAGCTTCGCCAGCACGAGCTGCCTCAATCGTAGCGTTGAGTGCCAGAAGATTGGTTTGCTCTGAAATTTCATTAATTGTTTCAGTCACAATAGTAATTTCTTGTGCAGATTCTCCCAATGTATTGATCTGAACGGATGCTTTTTGAGCCTGGGATACAGCATCTCCAGTAATTTGACGGGCACTTTCTGTATTGCGTGCAATGTCATGTATCGTGCTTGTCATTGATTCTGCAGAGTCAGCAACGATAGATACATTGGTTGATGTTTCCTCTACTGCAGCAGCAATAGAATCCATGTTATTACTCATCTCAGATGCCGATTTTTCAGCATGATTGGATTTGTTCTGGGTGTCTTGCACATTGGTTGAAAGTCCATGTGATATATCCCTGAGCTTATCTGATGAACTTCTTAAATCATCGCTGGCATGAAGTATATTTGCAATCATTTTGTTCAAACTTGTTGACATTTCTTTCAAGGAGCCAATCATTTGTCCAAATTCATCTTTTTGATCCAGAGAAATTTGTTGCGATAAATCCCCCCCGGCAATCGTACCAACAAATTGATTGGCCTTTCCAAGGGGATCGATTACGGTCTTTTGGGTAAAGAACCATACAATAGCAAATACAATAATCAGCATGCCAATAGTAAGCAGCGTTTCTTGTATAATTGTCTCTTTCACTGAAACTTGTACATCTTTTAATGAAGAAATTATCTCAAATGCGCCATGTATTTCGCCCACTTTCCAGCCTTCACGAATACCACCCAAAGGATCCTTTGAGCCTCTTGGATCACCATGACAGGAAAGACAATCTTTTGTCAGACGAATGGCACGAAAGTATCGGATCTGATTTGCTTCCTTAATAACATAATCATTCAAATTATTTTGTTTCATTTTTTCCAGCGTACGACGTTCAATAGGAGTGGGTTCATTTTTTGGATTACGCGGACTGATCTTTGGTACGCGAAATCTGTAATTTAACTCATTGGCATTCAATTGCGCTGTTTGTATTGCAGCGATAACAGGAACTGCTTCCAAAAGAACATCCGGAGCCAATTGGTCAAAAGGTTTGACCACATGAATGTCAAGTTTTCGAGCCATTTCATTGCGGGAGGCTTCAGCCATAGCAACTATTGTCTTACTTTTTCCAAGTATTGATTCTTCTGCTGAACGTTTGATTTCACTGATATTGTTTTGTACCATGATCAATGAAACAACAATCAATCCAATCGCAGACATACCAATAATTTTCCATTTAACACTCAGGTCTTTAATGCTCATTTTTTTCTCCTTACATAAAAAATTATTCAAAAGACCAAGAACACTACGTGGAACCTTTTATTTGATATACCGATTAAAGGTATCCAATTCCTTTTTGTTTTTCAATTGTTCTCTTGGTGACATATTAAACCGAAAACTTAAACCCATTTCCATACTGATTCGATTTTCGGTCTGATTATCTTTTAAATGTATTAAATCACGAATATGTAATGAAAGATTTGAAAAATTGTTGAGAAAAACAGTTGTACACAATCCAAAACTTATTGACAATGCTGTGTCGTTGGCATCACTGGCAAAACTTTTAATACGATCAAAACCAAGTAAGCCAGCACCGGCAAATATTCCTGTTTCATGAAAAACAATTTTCTTATTATTTATGGCGCTTTTACCATATAATGGTCTTAACCACAAATGAGAATACACCATATATGCGGGCTCATCATAAAATTCAGGGGATATATTCAATGATCTATTAATATCATCTCGAATTGGTTTATCCTGGTTAATCATCCACGCACCGCGAAACACTTCCCAGGAAAAAATATCACTGTAATGATATATATAATTTACACCTATACCAAATGAATCAAAAAAATCATCATCAGGAATGTAAGGTATAAAAACTCCAAGTTCATGATAACGATGAAAAATTTTTTCCTGAACAACGTAAACACGATCTTCAGTATTGTTATCAAAGTCGCTTGCAAATATTAATTGAGGAATAGTGACGTATATAAGCAAAGCAATAATAGAAACAAATATTTTCATGATATACCTGTATTTCATTTCCATATGACATCAACAATTTGATCTGAGAATTGTATTTGCCACATTGACGGTTGATCTGCAATGATAAGTGTCACAACAAGTTTGTTTTTACCGCTTAATTCCGGATATTTGGATCTCATTTGAGCCGCATCTACATTTTCTAAAAAATATTGAAGATTGTCAATTTCTTTTTCAAGAAGTTCCTTATCGCGTTTCATGTTTGTAAAATACCGAGATATTGCACGTTCCTGGTATTTATGTGCGGCGGTATGAATACAATAGTTGTTCAGAGATAATTCAATTTTCATAATGCTCTCATAGATTATGATTATTAGAAATGTAATCCATAACATTGTTGTAGCAGGCATGAACACTGTTGATATCAATTCCTGTTTCTATGCCAAGATCTTTCATTAACATGGCAATATGTTCTGTAGCAATATTACCGCGTGCATTGGGAATGAAAGGACAACCACCCAGGCCGCCAAATGATGTATCAAATCTGTTTATTCCATAATCTATGGCAGTCATAAGGTTGACATCACCAAAACCATTTGTGTCATGAAAATGAAAAAAAAAAGGAATTGCGCCTGTTATTGGAAGCAACAAATCAAGATTCTTTTTTACATGCGAAGGTATTGCCATACCACTGGTATCGAATAAGCCAAATGCATGTACGTTTTCTTGTACGATTTCACAAGTCATCTCATATAGTTGTTCATCAGGAATGTTTTTGTTAAATGGGGATCCAAATGCACATTGAATACCTGCAAAAACTGTCATATTGTATTCCCTGGCACGTTGGATCATTTTTTTCATTGATTGACGTGCGCTTTCAAGATCCATTCCTGTATTTTTTTTGCTGTGGACCGGATCAGCTGATATGGAAATATCAATATGCTCAATACCACAGTCAAAGGCACGATCAATTCCTTTGAGATTCAATGCCAAGGCTGAAAAATCTGTTTGCGGTACGTTTAATAATGGTAATGCCTTACATAATTGGTTTGCATCTGCCATTTGAGGAACAATTTTAGGAGAAACAAATGCGCAAATCTGAATTCGCTGAAACCCGGCATTAACTAAGCAAGATAAAACATCAATTTTCATTAATGTTGGTATCGTTACTGGCAAATTTTGAAAACCATCTCGCAATCCTACCTCAGTGAGTATTACATTTGATGGCAGGTTGTTCATATAATGACAACTTTTTTTACATAGCGAACGATTTCATCAGGATCATCCATTATCTCAAGGATGTCCAGATCCTTTTTACTGATACATTGATTGGATAACATTTGATCCTTTACCCATTGGATGAGGCCGCTCCAATAATCTGAATTAACGAGAATTACCGGTAAAGGTTTTATTCTTCGGGTTTGAATCAGAGTTACAGCTTCAAAGAGCTCATCAAGGGTTCCAAAACCACCGGGTAGAATAATGTATGCCATTGCATATTTGACAAACATGAATTTGCGAATGAAAAAATACTTGAATTCCAGTTTTAAATTGGCAAAATCATTGGGAACCTGCTCCATTGGCAGTTTAATGTTTAAACCAATTGATGTCCCCCCAGCATTTGCAGCACCGCGGTTAGCTGCCTCCATTATGCCGCCACCGCCACCAGTCATAACAGCAAATCCTTCATGTACGAAACGTTCAGAAATTTCAACAGCTTTTTGATAATTCGGAGAATCTTCTGACAATCGTGCAGAACCAAAAACGCTGACTGCGGGTCCGATATCCTGGAGATTTTCGATTCCTTCAACAAATTCTCCAATAATTTTAAATAATCGCCATGAGTTATGGGTATTGAAAGAATCAATTACAAATTGTTTATCCATTATTTTTTTCTCTTTTGTTGAAAGAAAGATTGTAATAAGTGGCGGCATTCATTTTCACAAATACCGCCAATTACTTGAATGCTGTGATTCAATCGTGGATCATTGTTCATTTGATACAAGGATCCACAACCTCCCCATTTAAGATCTTTGGCGCCATAAACAATACGTTGAATTCTTGCATGAATTAATGCGCCAATGCACATAATACAAGGTTCAAGTGTGACATAGAGTGTCAGACCGGTTAGTCGATAATTGTTTAATTTTTTTCCTGCTTCACGAATCGCCAGAATTTCAGCATGGGCTGTTGGATCATTAAGAGAAATTGTTTTGTTATGTGCTCTGGCGACGACTTTTTGATCATTGACAAGAACAGCGCCAACAGGAACTTCATTGAGTAATATGGACTGATTGGCCTCAATTAATGCTTGTTGCATGAAATAATTATCAGTTTTCACTTGAGAATATTTGGATCATTCGGCATCCTTCATATCTGTTAAAAAAAGCTAACTCTTTTTCTCGTTCCCAGGCTCTGCCTGGGAATGCATATCCGGCGGCTCTGCCCGCCTATGCATTTGATTAGGCGGAAGAGCCGCCAAGTTTACGTTCCCAGGCAGAGCCTGGGAAGAGAAGAAGTGTTAACTCCGAAATGAAGGAGTCGATAAATCGCTCATCCTTTTACAAAAGTTTGACAAGTCGGACATATCTAATTTGTCAGATATGTCCGATTGAGGCAGTTATTGTTTTTTACCACTATTCATTAAAAACTTGTGGTTTAGGGTTATCTTTATAAGCGTTTTGTCCCTTAATAATTTCATCATCACCTAAGGAGACATCTGTTAATTCACCAGAAAAAAATCGGTCATAGGCGCCAAGATCAAGCAATCCATGCCCACTGAAATTTGCCACAATGACCTTTTCTTTGGCTTCTTCTTTTGCTTTGAGAGCTTCCTCTACAACACAAGCCAGGGCATTGGTTGTTTCTGGTGCAGGAATAACACCTTCAGTTCTTGCCCACAAAACCCCTGCTCTGTATGATTCAATTTGTGAAACAGATCGCGGACTTAAAATACCATCCATGATCAGTTGGCTGACAGTTGGGGCCATACCATGATATCGTAAACCGCCTGCATGAATGGGAGGAGGAATAAAATTATGTCCAAGACTGTGCATGGGCAATAAGGGGGTATATCGGGCTGTGTCACCATGATCATACACAAATGGCGCACGGGTCATTGTTGGGCAGGCCTTTGGCTCTACTGGATAAATCTGGATATCTTTTCCATTCTTTTTGTCAAGAACAAATGGAAAAGCCAGACCTGCAAAGTTACTTCCACCACCTGCGCAGCCAATTATGATATCCGGATAGTCATTGATCATTTCAAATTGTTTTTTCGCTTCCAAACCAATAATTGTTTGATGAAGCATGACATGATTCAAGACACTGCCAAGGGAATACCGCGTTTTACCACTGGTATCACTCACCGCAGCTTCAATGGCCTCACTGATTGCAATTCCCAGGCTACCCGGGGTATCAGGCATTTGTTCAAGAATATCACGTCCCGCTTTCGTTTCTGGGCTTGGACTGGCAATGCATTCACCGCCCCAAGTTTGCATCATGGCTTTTCGATAGGGCTTTTGATCAAAACTGATTCGTACCATAAACACTTTGCACTTGAGTCCAAATTGACTGCATGCAAAGGATAGCGCACTTCCCCATTGCCCGGCACCTGTTTCGGTCGTTATATTTTGAATACCAAATTCTTTATTATAGTATGCTTGTGCAACAGCAGTGTTGGGTTTATGACTTCCTGGAGGACTGACACCCTCATTTTTAATATATATTCTTGCTGGTGTGCCAAGTGCTTTTTCAAAAGCGCGTGCCCGAACAAGTGGTGAAGGACGCCAGATTGAAAGTACATCCAGGACAGGCTCAGGAATATCAATCCATCTCTGATCACTCACTTCCTGTTCAATCAGATTCATTGGGAATACGGGCGCCAGATCATCCGGTTTAATTGGATTACCATCCGGCCCCAAAGGCGGGTTGAGTTTTATATCAGCCAGAATATTATACCACTGTCGGGGAATATCATCGGCTGAAAGAATGATGTTTTTTGATTTCATGGGTTTAATCCTCTTTCGTAAAAAAACAGGAAATCATGCATAGGGTTTTGATTTCCCAAAAATTAATTCACTAAAAACGTTGTTTGATTACTGTGTTTCAATCGATAGGCGTATACTATCCAAAACGCCATTGAGAAAAGATCCAGAATCTTTTGTACCAAAGTTTTTTCCTATATCAATGGCCTCATTGATTGATACTTTATAGGGAATGTCCGGACAGTAGACTATTTCAAATACCGCTATTCGAAGAATGTTCCTATCCACGCAGGTCATTCTCTCAAGTTTCCAGTTACTGGAATACTTTTCAATTTTTTCATCAATAACAGTTATGTGTTTGATCACCCCTTGTGTAAGCAATAAAAAAAAGTCCCGGCCCTGCTTGGATTGTCTGAAATTTAACCAAAAATCATCAAGAATCGTATTGCCTTGTTTTAATCGTTCTTCATCTGTCAAGGCTTGCTGTTGATCATTTGATTGATTCTCCTTGATATCAAGAATTTTTGATTTATTGACTATTCTTTTCCTGACGCCTTCTCTGACAATTTTTGAACGCGGTTCGTCCTGCCTGTTTGACACATCACGATTTTTCGCTACAAAAGGTCTGGGAGGTTTACCGAAAATTTCAGGATAAACAGAATCAATAAAAAAAAGAGCCTGTAAAGAAAGTTCACGTAAATGGCGCCGACGCTCGTTGCTCATAAATTTTCCAAAATTTTTACCATTTCGATGGCTGCCATAGCGGCCTCAAAACCTTTGTTGCCTGCTTTACTGCCAGCACGTTCAATGGCTTGTTCAATGGTATCGGTTGTCAGGACACCAAACAAGACGGGTATACCTGTATTTAAGCTGACAGAAGCTATACCTTTTGAAACCTCGGCGCATACATAGTCATAGTGCGATGTTGACCCACGAATGACTGCTCCAATGGCTATGATTGCATCATATTTATTACTGGATGCCATTTTTTGAGCAATTAAAGGTATTTCAAATGCACCTGGTACTTTGACAATTGTGATATCAGATTCATCTGCACCATTGCGTTTAAGCGCATCAATGGCACCATTTTGCAAACGTTCAGAAATGAAATCATTGAATCGACTGACAATCAAAGCAAATGATTTTCCTTTCGCAGATAACTGACCTTCAATTACTTGAAGCATAAAACTATCCTTTTATTATCATCAGGGGGCACATTCTACAGATTTGAGCAAATGCCCCATTTTTAATTTTTTACATGCGAGATATTTTTGATTATGTGGATTGGGAGGTATTTCAATGGGAATTTGTTCAACAACACTTAATCCATAGCCCTCCAAACCGATCATTTTTTTAGGATTATTGGTCATGAGTTTCATTTTTCGTACACCCAGGTTAACAAGAATTTGCGCGCCAATACCATAATTCCTCAGATCACCTGGAAACCCGAGTTTTTCATTTGCTTCAACGGTGTCCAATCCCTGATCTTGAAGGGCATAAGCTTTTATTTTATTGACCAGTCCGATCCCCCGACCTTCCTGACGAATATACAGAAGAACACCAGACCCTTCTTGATCAATCATTTTCATTGCATTGTGAAGTTGATCACCACAGTCGCATCGCATGGATCCAAAAACATCACCTGTTAAACATTCCGAATGCACACGCACCAGCGTTGGTTTTTCAGGATTAATATCTCCTTTCACCAGAGCAATATTTAATAAATCATCAATATGGTTTTCGTAAACAATTGCTTTAAAATCACCGCCAAAATGTGTCGGAACGATTGTTTCGGCTGCCCGGTAAACAAAACTTTCCTTTCGCATACGATATTCAATAAGATCTTCAATGGTACAAATGCCAATGTTATGTTTTTCTGAAAATTCCTGTAATTGAGGCATTCGGGCCATGGTGCCATCATCATTCATAATTTCACAAATGACGCCAGCAGGTTTTAAGCCAGCTAGCCTTGCAAGATCGACAGATCCTTCTGTTTGGCCGGCACGAACAATTACCCCCCCTTTTCTGGCTCGTAATGGAAAAATATGTCCGGGGCGGGCAAGATCTTCAGGTTTTGCATCTTCCGCTATGGCAGTCAATATTGTTGTTGCACGATCATGTGCAGATATGCCAGTACTTACACCGCGGCGTGCTTCAATGGATATTGTAAAACCTGTTTGAAAACGCGATGTATTATCTCCTACCATCAAGGGAAGGTCCAATTGGTCCAGTTTTTCAGGAATCATGGACAAACAGATCAGGCCGCGTCCATATTTTGCCATAAAATTAATGATTTCAGGGGTGACTTTCTCGGCAGCAATGGTTAAATCCCCCTCATTTTCACGATCTTCATCATCAACAAGAATTACCATTTTACCAAAACGAATATCATCAATTGCCTGTTCTATACTTAATAAAGGCATAGTTATCAGATTCTCCTTATATAATAAAATATGTATCAGATTAAATAACTATTTCTGAAAAAGTTTCATATGTCAAGAAAATTAAAATGAACATAATGACTGTAATTGTTCTTTTACACAATCCACATCAGATTTGTACTTACAAATTACATTCAGTGTGTCGCGAACTACATCATGAGACAAAGTGTTGACATTTAGTGCAACCAGTGATTTTGCCCAGTCCAGTGTTTCTGATATGCATGGATGTTTTTTTAAATCCAGGGTCCGAATTTGACGAATTACATCAGTAATTTGTTTTGTAAGACGTTGATCAATTTCAGGTATTTTTAAACGAACGATTCTTGTTTCAAGGGCTTTGTCTGGATAATCAATATACAAATGTAAACATCGGCGTTTGAGTGCATCACTCATATCCCTGTAATTATTTGAAGTCAATACAACAAAGGGGATATGAACAGCCTTGCGTGTGCCAATTTCAGGAATACTCACCTGAAAATCGCTCAATAATTCCAGTAAAAAAGCTTCGAATTCAGGGTCTGACTTATCAACTTCATCAATCAGCAGAACCACTGGTTCGGGAGATGATATGGCTTCAAGCAATGGTCGGGTTTGAATGAATCGTTCTGAAAAAAATGCATCTTCCTGGTCTGCGATTCGTTCCACTGCTTCAGGAAGTGAATGGGTATCCTGAATAATCGTTTGTATTTTCTCTTTAACAATTTGGGTATAAAGCAATTGTTTGGCATATTCCCATTCATAAAGTGCTTTAGCCTCGTCTAATCCCTCATAGCATTGCAGACGAATTAATTCCCGCTTCAGATTGAAAGACACTGCTTTTGCCAGCTCAGTTTTACCAACACCCGCAGGCCCTTCTATTAAAATTGGCTTATGAGTTACGAAAGCAAGAAAAACTACTGTTGCGATTTCTTTTGATGCAATATAGTTTGCTTGTTCTAATTGTTCTATTGTTTGATTAATATTTGTATATTTCATACGAATCTTTTACAATAATCTTTGATACCTGTCAAGCAACTGGCACTCTATTTCAAGCCAAATCTTTTCAAAATACTCGTATATTCAGGTTGTTGTTTAAATTGCCTTAATCCATCATTAAATTGATTCATAATCGTTTTTGCATTTGGATATTTTTTAGAAACCATAATGTGTAAGACAAATTGAACATAAAAAAGTGTTAACTGGAAAAAAATGATAAAAGTGATCCGCTGTTTTTGCTTTGTCATAATATTATCGTCCAACTTTAGTTTTTCCAAGTGCGAGTTGTGTGTGTCCGTGTTAGTCAGTGATTGTCCCGCTTAATTGGAAAAACCAAAGTTGGACGATAATAGAACCTCCTTTCGTTAAAAAATTGACTTATATATGACAGGACTATAGCACATTTTTATAGATAATTAAAGAATTTATAGAAATATTCTGATTACATCGAGTTTTGGGGAGCAATTATTTGTTCAAATATGCAGGATTCAGTATCTTGTGTCAAAATTTGTTTATATAAATTAGTGTTATGTTAACTTTAACGCATTATTATTTTCTCTTGAATCTTCAATACAATATTGTTATAAACAAAATCGTAATAAAAAAATAAACTGAATTCAAACTTTCAGAAAATTTTTGTATCGACTGAGTTACAATATGTAAAAAAGGGCAAACAAAAAAAGATTAAAGATTATTTCATTAACGTATTTTTGAATTATTAATTAATCTCAATAATATATAAGGATAGCATATGAACAATACAAAAAGCAAAATAGATCAGGCCACTTTGATCATTGATTTTTTTCATCGTTTGATGATGCATCACGCCCTATGGTTTTCTGAAGTTCGTCATCAACTGGGCGATAAGGAAGCCTATGAGATTCTGCAAAAAGCCTATGAGAAAAGTTATCATATTCAAATGAAACGCATGGCCAAGACCCTGGGTTTTGAACTGGAAAATGGTATTCCGAAACCACTGTTGGATCTGGATGAACAAATCTTGACCGCATTTAAGGAAAGCATGGCTGTCAATTGGCTGGCCAATGATGGTGTTTGGTTTCAGTCCATTGAGTTTTCCAGAGGCATGTATGATGCCAAACGTGTTAATGATTCATGCTGGTCAAACTTTTCTCCATTTGAAGCCTGGTCCATAAAAAGACTGTTAAATCTTTCTGAAAAACCTGGACTGGATGGCTTGAAAAAGGCACTTGAATTACGTTTATACGCAACAATCAATACCCAATCCATTGTCAATGAAACAGAAACCAGCTTTGATTTTCAAATGAATCAATGTCGTGTTCAAGGCGCGCGAAAAAGAAAAGGGCTTGATGATTATCCATGCAAATCTGGTGGGATGGCCGAATATCCACGATTTGCTGAGAGCATTGATCCCCGGATTCAAACCACATGTATAGGTTGTCCCCCAGATGATCACCCGGATGAATGGTTTTGTGCGTGGCGTTTTTCATTGCAAAATTCATAAATACAATTTATAGTGCATTAATAACTATTTATTTTGCTGTTCAATTTTTTACAGCGAATGCAAGGAAATATCTTGAAAAGGAGAATTAATCGAATGTTACTCAATCCTAAAAATGAAAAATATGAACATCTGGATCCCCGATCCAGAGAAATCATGTTAAAAACAATTGAGTTTTTTGAATCCAAAGGCAAGGCAAAATTAAAACAATGCAGTCATGAATGTATCTGGTATGATGATTTTATCCAGTTTCTCAAAGATAATAAAGTTTTTTCAACATTGTTGACACCAGATAAGTATTCAGACGATCCAGATACACGATGGGATACATTTAGAAATTGTGATTTCAATGAAATCCTGGGTTTTTACAATCTATCTCATTGGTATTGCTGGCAGGTAACAATTCTTGGTCTAGGCCCTATTTTTATGGGCAAGAATGAAGATGTTAAAAAACAAACGGCCAAAATGCTTGAAGAGGGCGGTATCTTTGCATTTGGTTTATCAGAAAGAGCACATGGCGCAGATTTGTATTCCTCAGATATGATTTTGACACCACTCGCAGAGAATAAATACGTTGCGGATGGCGGTAAGTATTATATTGGAAATGGCAACAAAGCCGCATTGGTTTCAACCTTTGCTAAAAACTCTGAAACAGATGAGTATGTCTTTTTTGTTGTAAAGCCAGAACATGAAAACTACGATCTTGTCAAAAACGTTGTCGAGTGGGAAGGCTATGTCGCAGAATATGCGCTGAATGGCTATCCGATTACCGATGATGATATTTTGGCTTCAGGTCGAGATGCCTGGGATTGTGCTTTGAATACCATCAATGTTGGGAAATTCAATCTTGGTTGGGGCGCAATTGGTATTGCCACACATGCTTTTTATGAAGCCCTCAATCATGCATCCCATAGAAATCTTTATGGAAAATATGTAACTGAATTTCCCCATATCAAGCAATTGTTTACAGATTCTTATACCCGATTGGTTGCCTCTAAAATCTTTGCACAACGTGCAACTGATTATATGCGGTCTGCATCAGCAGATGATCGACGTTATTTGCTCTACAATCCAATGGTTAAAATGAAAGTTACAACACAGGGTGAAGAAGTCATTAATTTGTTGTGGGATGTCATCGCTGCTCGTGGTTTTGAAAAAGATATGTATTTTGAGATGGCAGTCAAGGATATTCGGTCATTGCCAAAACTTGAGGGAACAGTTCATGTTAATATGGCCCTTATTATTAAGTTTATGGCCAATTACTTTTTTAATCCAGGCGAGTTTCCAGAAATTCCAATCCGCAGTGATTCCAAAAATGATGATTTTATGTTTAATCAGGGACCCACCAAGGGATTGGGAAAAATTCAGTTTCATGACTACAATCTGGCTTACAATGATGTTAATCTGAAAAACGTTCAGGTATTTAAAGAACAAATCGAAGTTTTGAAAGAATTTTTGATGACTGCTACACCTGATAAAGAGCAGGCAAAAAACATTGATTTTCTACTGTCATTGGGAGAATTGTTTACACTTGTTGCATATGGTCAGTTAATTCTCGAAAAATACAAAATGGAAAAACTCGAAGATGACCTGATCGAACAGATTTTTGATTTCATGGTACGTGATTTCTCAAAATTTGCATTGCAATTATACTCCAAACCTGACAGCACAGAAAAACAAATGGAACTCTGCTTGAAAATGCTCAAAAAACCTGTGGTTAATAAAGAACTATTTGAACGATTCCTGGCCTCTCACGTTTATGCTCAAAAAGATACTTATGAAATGAATGCTTAAAGCCTTAAACCCAATAAGCCTGACACTGATTTGTCAGGCTTATTGGACATATATAAACCATGTTAAACCATCCAACAATAACATCCCTTTTTGATCAGGCAATTCAACATACCGATCAAAATCAAATCAAACAGGCGCTGCAATGCTATGATCAGATACTGCGCATTCAAGCCAATCATGCCATTGCTTATAATAATATGGGCATTTTGCTCAATCAATTGGAACAATATCAGCAAGCTGAAATTTGTTTTGATCGGGCAACCCTCATAGATACATCGTATGCCAATGCTTGGTTTAACTGGGGTAATACACTTAAAGCCCAGGAAAAATTTGATCAGGCAATTGAAAAATATAAAATTGCAATTTCATACAGGCCGTCATTTGCTGAATCTTACAACAATATGGGAGAATGTCTGGGCAAGTGTGATCAATTGGACCTGTCTTTGGCTGCCTTTAACAAAGCGATTACAATTAATCCAAAACTTGTGGGCACCTATTTTAATATAGGAAATTGGTATTATCACAGGCACCAATATCAACAAGCCCTTGAGTTTTACAAACATTGCATTGCCATACAACCGGATTATCAAGATGGACATTATCATTTGAGTTTTACTTTGCTAATTCTGGGTGATTATAACAATGGATTTAAAGAATATGAATGGCGCTTGCGCCGAGGTCCATTTACAGGAGACAGCTTTCGTCAGCCCTGCTGGGATGGTAGACCGGCTCCGGAAAAAACCTTGTTTGTTTACTGTGAACAAGGATGGGGAGATAATATAAATTTTTGTCGCTACCTGTCTTTGATTGGCGAAAAAGTCAAACGTTTAATTTTTGGAGCGCGTACTGAACAGGTTCGATTATTTAAAACAATACCCGGTGTGGATCATGTAATAGGTCAGGGAGACAAATTGCCCCAATTTGATATTCATTGTTCCCTCTTAAGCCTGCCCTGTTTGTTTCAAAGCAGTATCGAAACAATTCCTTGCAATACCCCATATTTATTTCCAGATAAGCTGAAACGCAATTCTATACTGTACCAGACAATTGAGAAACAGGCTCGAAATTTGATACGTGTTGGGATTGTCTGGGGCGGAAATCCTGAAAATAAAAATGATAAATTTCGTTCCATTCCATTGCCAGAAATGGAAAAATTTTTTTCCATTTCTGGCATACGCTGGTTCAGCTTCCAAAAAGGACTTCATGCAAAAGCAATTAAAGAATATGACGCACACATTGTAGACCTGTCAGCTTATTTCAATGATTTTTACGATACTGCAACGGGATTGTCCCAGATGGATTTATTGATCACAGTGGATACATCAGTGGCTCATCTTGCCGGTGCACTGGGGATTCCTTTCTGGTTACTCATTCCATCACAACCAGACTGGCGATGGCTTTTGAGTCGATCAGATTCTCCCTGGTATCCAACCTGTTGTATTTTTAGGAAGGCTGTTGAGGATGATAGCTGGGACAATGTTGTAAACCAGGTCAGTGATGCACTCCATGCAACAATTCTCCACCAACCGAGTTCTATCGCACAGGAATATTGTCAAGATGGATTGAAGCATTATCAATCAAAAAATAATTCAATGGCATGTATTTCATTTCAAAAAGTTCTTTCGGTTTATCCCATATCATGGGAGTCTGAGTACAATCTTTTTAATCTGTTTAACAAACAGAACAATCATTATAGCGCTATTTTGTATGGGGAGCGTATCGCCCGAAGGGAAATAAATAATGCTCAGGTATGGGAGCATATGGGCAACCAATTTGCCAAATTTGAAGATATTGATGTTGCGATTCATTCCTATAGACAGGCTCAAAAATGGAGTGAATTCAAAAATGCAAAAATTAATTATGAACTGGGAAAGCTGTTATTGTTGAAAGGACAGTGGGATGATGGGCTTCAGTGGTATGAATTTCGTCGCCGGTGTGATTATCTACCTGATCGTCGGAAATATGATTTACCGCATTGGAATGGTCAAGCATTCAAAAATAAAACATTGTTGTTATATTCTGAATTTCAGGGCAAATCGTTTATCATGTATCTTCGATTTGCGCCATTCATCAAAAAATTGGGCGGCACTGTGGTGCTTGAAACCACTCCTGGCATGTATCGTTTAGCAAAAAATACATTGCGTGTTGATCGTATATTTTATTATCCAAATAATCAGGATAGTGAATCAGTCAATGCATTCGATATCCAGGCATCCCTTGAAAGCCTGCCCCATTTGTTGAATCTTCCAAAAGAAACCATTACTCACAATGAACCATACCTTCAAACCAGCATAAAATATATTCCGCTGGAGACTTTTATTCAATCACATGCCTTAAGAATGAACGTGGGGATATCATGGTTTTCAGAACCTGCTGAAAGCAAAAATTATTTGCAATTGCTTTCTTTGCTCATGCCAATATTCCAATTGAAAGATATCGCATTTTTCCATATTGGATATCAATCGTTATTTTCGATTGAATCTGTAGATATCCCATATAATTTAATTGATTTATCAAAATTTCTGGATGATTCTCACGATCTTGCAACAGCTATTCACTCAATGGATGTAATTATTTCATTAGATAATACTGTCGGCCATCTTGCTGGGGCTATGTGCAAACCTGTTTATATGGTATTGCCAGGTCTTCCCAACTGGTATTGGCAGATGCACACCAGTAAATCAGAC
>Ga0272440_1001796_pt1 | contig 17218 bp, 6 predicted proteins | sample SSMMMBAug17_FD_192440 | JGI IMG/M metagenome (GOLD analysis project Ga0272440, IMG submission 192440) | Marine sediment archaeal communities from Little Sippewissett salt marsh, Falmouth, MA, United States - SSM-MMB-Aug17 | ecosystem: Environmental > Aquatic > Marine > Wetlands > Sediment ... | reverse complement strand
AATTCATACTGTGCGGCTCCTGCCGCCTACGCATTTGATGAGGTGGCTGGAGCCACCAGCCATGCGTTCCCAGGCAGAGCCTGGGAACGAGCAACGTAAATAAACTCGTTCCCAGGCTCTGCCTGGAAATGCATGCTGTGCGGCTCCTGCCGCCTACGCATTTGATGAGGTGGCAGGAGCCACCAGGCATGCATTCCCAGGCAGAGCCTGGGAACGAGCGGAAGAGCAAGGAACTCTTATTAGTAACAAACGCACAAAAAAAAGATAAGTATGAATAACAAAGAGGCCTCATGAAAAAAATACCTGCTTTAATTACAGTATTCACAATCATCAATCTGATTATTCCACCCATTATTTTTTCCTGCACAAGTGATCCTGATCAAGTCAGAAATCTACAGGCTGTTTCAGGACATGTACCAGATATACCATCATCAATCAATCAGGTGCGCATGGTTTGGGATGATCCGCTCACTGGTGGTATTCCGGATGGTTATTATGCGGTAATCAATACATCACCATCATATGAATTTTCACTGGAAAATACAATTGGTCTTGAATTGCTGATGGACGTGCGAGAATATGAAAGCCCGGAATATCAAAATGTGGATGATGAACATTATTACTTTCATATAGCAGCAGCATGCTTTGATTATGAAACCTATTCCATGCGGTTTGGACCTACCCAAACCTTTGGTGCTATCAGAATCGATACCATCCCCCCCATTGATCCTGTTATTATTACCGCATCAAGTACAGCCCTGCGAACCATTGAAATACAACCTGGTGCAACAAATGCGACTGAAATGTATATCAGTAATATCAAGTACACCATGGGCGGTATATGGGAAACATACTCACCCTATCGTATTTGGGACTTGACCGAAGGCCCCGGTCTAAAAACCATTTATGCACAATTCAGAGATGATGCTGGCAACGTATCAAGCACCAGCACCATCATAGACTACGATCCTTACCCACAAATATCAGACATTCCTGATCAAACCATTTCATCATATACAGCAACCAGTATTCCTTTTGAAATCAGTATTGCCAGTCATATGGATATGGTACTGACAATTTTATCTTCCAATGAGACAGTGATACATTCATCAGAAATCACCCTGACAGCTACCAGTGCGGTGTATGATGCGAATCGTTATACATTGACAGCACTTGCAGAAGAATCATTGCAATGTCTCATGACTCTTTCTCCTCAAACTTTCGGACAGTCAACCATTGCACTCAATTTGACACCAACCACAGGAATGAGCATCAGCTATACCTTTATGGTGAATGTCCTTCCCATGGCGCCAGACCAGATTTTTACCTCTAAAACACTTTTCTCAGAAGGCATTGGCTTATACTGGAATGATAGCCCTGGATCTACTCATTATTTAATCTATCGAAATCAAAGCAATCACTTTGAATCCGCCATACAATTGACACCATCACCTATAGATCAGACCTCATATATGGATACAGATCTTACACAAAATACAGTGTATTATTATTGGATACAGTCAGCCAATGACGCAAAGGGTACATTGATCAGTCAAGAAAGTGATCCCATAACTGGAATAGCCAGTTCATTATCCTCAATCAAGTATCATCAGGTCTATACACTTCCGGAAACCCCAAAGTTATTGACCAATACTGTGTTCCATTTGCATGTATTGTATGAAAATCCTGACCTGAAATCCTTGACAGAAGTTATGATGACTGTTCATTTTAACAGTAACCATATGACATTTTTAGAAAGTACTGAAAATGAAGGATTGACAGTTACCTTTTATCCGGATGAAAGTCTGTTTGATGATGGTGATTTATCAACCGATCAACTTGTTCATATTCAATGGACAGGTCAAATGTCAGCAAACCCATTATGTGTGTTGTCTTACACTGTTAATGAGAGCCTCCCGGAAAACGCATCCACAGTATTTCATTTTTATGTCAGGCTTAATGGCGAAAATGAATATCTATATGCTGGATCACGCATTGCCAGTGTGGTGCCATTTTTGTTGGACATTGATGGTAATGGCGTTTGTGATGCTTTGAGCGATGGCCTGGCTATCATGTGGGAAATGTTTAATATTCTGACACCAGATTCATATACAAGGCTTATCTCAATGCAAATGCCTCGACATGATCTGACAGAAATAAAACAATATATAGCCACTCATCAACAATGGCTGGACATTGATGACAATGGTCAATGTGACGCATTGACTGATGGTTTGCTGATTTTACGTTATCTATTTTTGTTAACAGAAGGTGCTCATCTGGTGGAAGGTGCTGTTGCACCAGATGCCAATCGACGTAGTGCCGCTGATATTGCGGCTTATTTGCGGAGATTGTCGAATTTTTGAATCACGTTTATAAAAAAAGGAGTAATCATGCAAAAAATATTTTCCCTGACACTCATTCTTTTTCATCTGATTTCTTTTTCTGCCAATGCCTTTGAATTCGAATTTCCCTCATCTTTTAATCCTTTAGGCTCTGGTGCACGTGCCATGGGAATTGGTGGGGCTTATATGAATATTTGCAGCGATGGCACTGCTGCATCATGGAATCCCGCCTGTCTGGTGAGAGTAAAAGATTATGAACTGGCCTTAGTGGAATCTATTGTATATCGAAAAGAAGACAATCACTTTTCCATAAGACCCTCACTATCTCACACCGGCAGAATTACACAGTCTGATTTGAACTTTGCGGGTGTTGTCATTCCATTTAAACATGGGAACCGACAAATGGCATTTTCAATGAGTTATCAAAATCTTTACGATATGACTCGGGAATGGGATTTTTGGGACAATCAACAAATCATGCAAGGTGTTGATCAAAGTGACCACTGGAATTATCGTCAAAAAGGGGGACTTAATGCTGTGTCTCTGGCTTATGGTGTTCAGGTCAATACCCAACTGACTTTGGGCTTTACCCTTAATTTTTGGGATAATTCACTATCAGAAAACAAATGGGAGCAGACCTATCTTAACAAGGGAAAACTCATTCATCCGGGTGGTGTGGATACCTGGGTAGATCGTCAAACTGAAAGCTATACGTTTAAAGGAAAAAATGTCAACCTGGGCTTTATGTATCGGTTTAATTCCAGGTGGTATATGGGTGGTGTTCTGAAAACACCTTTTAGTGCAGACATTGATTATCAAAAAAATGGTGTTTACACTGATGCGTCAGGCAGTTATCCAGAAGATCCCATACACAAGTCATACGATCTGGATATGCCCTTATCTTATGGTTTGGGTTTAATGGTTCATCCCACCGACCGATTTCGCTTGTCTCTTGATACCTACTGCACACGATGGGATAAATTTATTCAAACAGATGAAAATGGCGATGAGCGTTTTCCCCTGACCAATGATTTAATGGACACAATAGATATTTCGCCGACCTATCAGTTTCGAGTGGGCATAGAATATTTGTGGGCATACAAGGATTATATCATTCCTGTACGTTCTGGAATCTTTTACGATCCTGCACCATCACATGTGAACCCAGATGACTTTTGGGGGATAACATTTGGAACCGGAGTCACCAAAAATCACTGTTATTCCATTGATATTGCGTATCAATACCGGTATGGCAATGAAATTCAAACTGTGGATTTAGGTCATTTGGGCTTTTCTCAGGATGTTCATGAGCATTCCTTATATCTATCAGTCATTTTTTACTGGAAGACAAATTATTGGAATGAAGAAAGTTGATTGATTAGAAAAATCAAAAAAAAATATTTTTTTGTGTAAGATTTTTTGCCGCTTGAAGGTAATTACAGATAAATAGTAATTTTTAAAAGAAAGCAGAATATTTTCCGCTACTCACTCGTTTCCAGGCAGTGCCCTTATCGTTATACAAATCTCGGTAAGAGCTCCGCTGCTCGTTCCCAGGCTCTGCCTGGGAACGCATACTTGGCGGCTCCTGCCGCCAGAGCATTTGAAGAGGTGGCAGGAGCCACCAAATTTGCATTCCCAGGCAGAGCCTGGGAACAAGCATAAAATTATTTTTTGTGTAAGATTTTTTGCCGCTTGAAGGTAATTACAAATAAATAGTAATTTTTAAAGAAAGCAGAATATTTTCCGCTAATCACTCGTTTCCAGGCAGTGCCCTTATCGTTATACACATCTCGGTAAGAGCTCCACTGCTCGTTCCCAGGCTCTGCCTGGGAATGCATACTTGGCGGCTCCTGCCGCCAGAGCATTTGAAGAGGTGGCAGGAGCCACCAAATATTCATTCCCAGGCAGAGCCTGGGAACGAGCAACTGTTTTTATTTTGTTTCTCATAATGTGGGTAATGGGCAGGGGAACGAGCAAAAATAACGACGCTTAAACATTATTTATTATATTAGTGTCAATTTAACCCAATGTTTCAAAACAATAAATACAAAACAAAGGAGGACAATCCATGAAAAAAACACTCATCTTACTGGCCATTATTTTATTTAGCGCCCAAATATCTTTTGCTAATGATATAAAAATTATGGCATCTGATGGTGCTAAAGATGATTATTTCGGACATGCTGTATCCATTTCAGAAAATTTTGCTATTGTAGGGGCTTATTATGAAACTCAAAAAGGAAACGGTGCTGGTGCTGCTTACATCTTTGAACAAACAGATAATGGATGGGTTGAAAAAATAAAACTCTTGCCCAGTAAAAATAGAAATAGCGACTACTTTGGATGGTCAGTTTCAATTTCAGATAATACAGCTATTGTTGGTGCAATATACGATGATGATAAAGGAGGTGATGCTGGTGCTGCATATATCTACCACTATAATGGTGAGGAATGGTCTTTTGTAGAAAAAGTATTTGCGAACGATTTTAATACTTCAGAACATTTCGGTTGTTCGGTTTCAATATCTGGGAATACCGCAATTATTGGCGCACAAAACGATAGTTCAAACTACAGAGGAGCCGCCTATATCTTCGAAAAAACGACCGATGGATGGAAACAAAAAGCAAAACTACAATCGGAAGATATTGCAAATAGTGATTATTTTGGTAGGTCAGTTGATATTGATGGTAATACTGCCATAATTGGTGCTCATAATAAAGATTCAGGTAATGGTGCAGCATATATTTTTGAAAAAATTAATAATGCATGGAAACAAATAAAAAAATTTCCTTCAAATTCCAAATCAAAAACAAACTTCGGCTATTCTGTTTCTATCACAGGTGATACAGTCATTGTGGGTGCTTCTAGTATAAACAATAATACAGGCGCTGCTTACATATATGAACGAAACAATAACTGGAAAGAAACAACATTGTTTGCAAGAGATGGAGCTAATAATGATTATTTCGGTGGATCAGTTTCAATATTAGGTAATAAAGCTATCATAGGTGCATATAACAAAACATATAAAGATGTTAGCGGTAGTGTTGGTGCCGCATACCTTTTTGAACGTAATGCCTCAATATGGGAATTAAAAGCAAAATTGATAGGACAAATAAGTTCTGCAAATTTTGGAAATGCAGTTTCCATTTCTGATGAGAACTTAATTGTCGGCGCAAGATACGCTGATGATGAAAATGATGAAATTGACAATGATAACAAAGGCGCCGCATACATATATCCCTCAACCATCATCCCCCCAAAAATTTCCGGCTATGTTATGGACACCAGCAACAAACCTGTTGTAAACGCAACCATCACAGCCAGCAATTCCATAAAAAGTACACAAACAGATAGCAATGGCTATTTTGAAATTACTCTTTATTACAATTGGACCGGCAACCTCACAGTCACCAAAGACAATTACCAGTTTAACCCCGCAAGCCTCCCATTTGAAGATGTCACCGAAGATATTACCGAACAATACTTTTTTATTGATGCCTTTACCATATCCGGATTTATCACCACCCCTCTGGGGGATCCCATTTCCGGAGTAAAACTGACATTTACCAATGAAGGCGGCACAGCCACAACCAACAGTCTGGGGTATTATTCTCACAAAGTACTTAAAAACTGGACAGGTGAAGTTTTTTGTGAAGGCCGGGGGATGATGTACAACCCTTTAAGAATGTTTCATAAGAATATTAGCGATAATTTGTATGATCAAAATTTTTTTGGTTATCGGTTTACCATTTCTGGCTATTGTCTGGATAAAAATAACAATCCTGTACCAGATGTTGTCATTCAGGCCACACCAAATAATGTTGAATTTAAAACCGATGCCAATGGTTATTTTGAACATGATTTTGATTATGAATGGACAGGCACCCTCACCCCCATAAAATCTGGCGTGGATTTTTATCCAACATCCAGATCATATACGCATCTGGCAGATAATAAGATTTATCAAGATTTTGATGCCAGCCCACGACATTATCAGGTAAAAGGTCATATTACTGACCAAGACCTTCAAGCCCTGGACAATGTTCGACTGTGTTTTGGTGAGCAATGCGTTTCAACCCTAAATGGCAGCTATGAAATAACCCTTCCTTTTCAATGGACTGGCGAGGTTTGTCCTGAAATCAATGGATATTGGTTTGCGCCTGATTGCGTATCATATACACTTCTGACGAAAGATGTCATACAACATTATACCGCCACCATTCATCAATATATGGTTTCCGGTACGATCACTGATGCTGATACCGGTCAGCCATTGGAATATGTCACAATGGTCAGTGGCAATGATCAAATTAAAACAAATGCATCGGGACGCTACAAATGGGAAGCCAGGTTTGGTTCAGCGGTCACTTTTACACCACAAAAAGATGGGTATGTGTTTGAACCCGTCGATCGTCATATTGCCTTCCTTGATCAGCAGTATCCACAGGTAAATTTTTCAGCCCGACGAATTCAATTACACATTAATGGTACAATTACAACCAATGACAAACAACTGGCTTCAAATGTAGTGGTTAAATGTGGCAAGCTGGGTATTACTCATACCAATAGCAATGGTGAATACCAATGTGTTGTTCCCTATGCGTGGACAGGTAAAATTGAGCTGTTTATGGACAATCATACCTTTACACCACAAGACATGGAATTTGGGACAGATATCGAACCGCCGGTGCTGAATGATAAAAATGAAATTGATTTTATCGCTTATCCCCCGCCGCCAAATGTTACCTATCAAACCATCCTTGCCCATTGCGACCAGCCTTCTCTGTCACATGAGGGCGGCACCACTGAAATTGATGTCTGGCTTTCACCTGATAATCTATCATGGACAGCAGAAGCCAATAACTCATGGTTAACCATCACTCAGCTCAGCAATAAAGTAATGGTAACAGTCAGTAAAAATCCACTGTATGTCCAAAGAACCGATACAATAACGATCAAAGCCAATGGTGTGACCAATAGCCCCCAGCACATCGAGATTGAACAGGCTGCAGCACCGGTTCCCATTATTGGCCCCACATGGAAAACAGATCTGGATTATACGATATATGAACATACACAAATGATTGTTTGTGTTGTTCTCGATGATCAGGGGAATGCGTATGGTGATAAAACCGACATGCTGGCGGCATTTTCAGGTAATGAAATTCGTGGCGTGGCGCATCCCACTGAAACCAGTCAAGGCAGTCGTTTTTTTCTTCAAGTGTGGAGCAATACACCGGCAGGAGATGAAATATCATTTAAGTTTTATGATGCAGATCAGGATCAAACCAATGTCAATATCAAATATCCCATTACATTTAAGGCCAATACATCCTTGGGAAGTATTTACAGTCCCCATGTAATGACTGTCTCTGATTATTTTGTGCGGATTAAATTAAACAAAGGATGGAACTGGATCACTATTAACGCTTATAATAAAGAAGATATGTCTGTGAATAACGTCTTAAAATCCATTGGTGACAAAGGGGTTCAAATCACATCACAGGATGGATTTGATCAATATGCAATTTCAGAAGATACAAACAATGATTTTCAAACAACGCCACAATGGTATGGGACACTTTCTCAAATCAGCCCTTTAAAAATGTATAAACTCAAGGTCAATGAGCCGGTTTATCTGGAATTCAGCGGCGTTGCCATGGATTTATCCACCAAAATTCAATTAAATAAAGGTTGGAACTGGATTGGCTATTTACCCTCAGAACCACTTCCATTAAATACCGCATTACAAAGCATTGGCAGTAATGGTTTGATTATCTGTGGTCAGGAAGGTTTTGCCATGTATGATAATAAAACCGGATGGGTAGGATGCCTGACCAGCCTGAAACCCAATCATGGCTATATGCTCAAAATGGCCATTGAAGATCAACTGATCTATCCGGCACAATCAGCGTCTCCTCGTGCCAGAACCCGACGAATGAGAACATCGAACAATCAGAACATTATCAATGGATGGCAGGTGGATTCCTCAGCTTATGAATATCAAGGATCAATTACAATTGCGTTACAACATAATGTTAATGGCAATATGATTGGTGAAACAGGCGATGCCCTTGCAGCCTTTGCGGGTTCTGAATGCCGAGGGGTTGCAACCCCAGTTAATACCAGTGAAGGCATCCGATTTTTCCTTCAAGTATGGAGCAATACGCCCAATGAAACATTACAGATCAAATTTTATGATGCCACCTTCAATCAAGTAATTGAAATGTACAGTACGTTTGTATTTACTCCGGACATGGTTTCTGGCTCCATTACAGAACCGGAAATCATCCAATACTATGTCTTAGATGTAGAAAATCAAACAGAAATGGAAAATAATGCATTACTTCAGGAAATTGAGTTTTTAAAATTTCAGATGATCACCATGCAATTGAATTTAAATATTACAGAGCAATCGTTGACGATTGCGAATGATTTATTGCAAACCCAGGCAATTCAGCTCGAACAATGCAGGGAAAACAATAATTATCCAATTTTTCATTTAGAAAAAGGCTGGCATTTGATCGGCGGTATCCAATACGAGTCAGTAATTTCAACTGATCCGGAAGATGCCATTGAAGCAATTTATATTTATAAAGATGGTAAATACATGAGTGTAGATAAAATCCCGCCACAAAAAGGTGCATGGATTAAGCTTCGTGAAGATTGCGTGGTGTATATTGGAAGTGCAATTGTTGAATAATAAGATAGGGGATACCAAGAAACGCTCTGATAATTGTGTAATTTCTAATGTTTGAAAAAGCGTTTCATTTAGGAAAAAATTGGGTATATACCAAAAAAGCACGCTCGTTCCCAGGCTCTGCCTGGGAATGCATACCTGGCGGCTCCTGCCGCCTGTGCATTTGAAGAGGTGGCAGGAGCCACCTAATATGCATTCCCAGGCAGAGCCGGCAGAGCCTGGGAACGAGCCCTTCTTTTGCATTCCTGCTCGTTCCCAGGCTCTGCCTGGGAATGCATACCTTGGCGGCTCCTGCCGCTAAGGCATATGAAGAGGTGGCAGGAGCCACCTAATATGCATTCCCAGGCGGAGCCTGGGAACGAGTTCCGGTTTTTGGGCATAAGCCCAGTTTTTTCCTACGAGGAACCATTTTTTAAGGCATTGAAGTTATACCTATATTCTGATGGTTCCTTAGCAGCAAAAAGCGTGTCATTTAGGAAAAAATGGGTATATACTAAAAAACATGCTCGTTCCCAGGCTCTGCCTGGGAATGCATACCTGGCGGCTCCTGCCGCCTGTGCATATGAAGAGGTGGCAGGAGCCACCTAATATGCATTCCCAGGCAGAGCCTGGGAACGAGCCCTTCTTTCAATATGCATTCCCAGGCAGAATCGACAGAGCCGACAGAGCCTGGGAACGAAATTCAGCTTGTGGCTGGTAGCCCATTTTTTCCTAATTATATTAGGAACCTGTTTTTCACCTATTGAAATTATCGTTGTATTCAGATGGTTTCATAGTTCTGGAAAGCAATCGTCGCAAAAAATTTGATGACAAAACAAAAAAATCAAAAAGGAGATTAAAAAGAATGCCCAAAAAATTTACTATTGTTTCATTGTTTGTATTATCTTGCCTGTTCCCCCATTCAGCAAAGTGTGAGAGCTTATGCAGCACATTGGAAACAAAAAATATTCAGTTTGATTATCAAGAAAACAGATTGAAAATATTTTTTCAAGTTGAAGATCTCCCGCTATCTCCTATCAATGCTTTCCTAAAGCCAGACAAGCTCGAATACAGCCGACTAAAAATTCCTGAAATGGACATTGCGGAGGATATTGTTGTGTATAAAAATTTTGCTTTTGTTGCTGGCGGCTATCAAGGAATATTTGTGTTTGACGTTACAGATGTTGAAGATCCCACACTGAAAAAAAACTATAAAGAAAATGATAATTATATAAGACAATTATATTTGTATAAGCCAGATCAAAATGCCAATGATTCACCCCCTGTTATGAGATCAGTTAACAATACCAATGCAACATATTTGTTTGCCACAAATTATACAAAACGCATTTTAAGATACAGGGTAGAAATGAAATATACAAATACAAATACAACAGAAATTTTCCTTAACGATCCAAAAGAACTGGATTTTACCAATTGTCCGAATACTATCATTGACATTGCTATTAAAAATGATGACCTTTTGATAAAAACAACAAAAAACCAATGTTTCTCCATCGAACTATCAAGGTGTATTGGTGAAAGCAAATCTCTCAGCCTTGCGGAAGTATCATCCGTTGACGATGATATGTTTAATATCCAAAAAAACACGACTCAGGAAAATGTCGTTTATCAAATTATTTCCACTAATCAAGAAACTTCTGATCGGGAACTGGCCATCATTAATAATGAAAATCAAAAACATAAACTATGTTTACTAAAATATCCATTAAAGAGTGTCAGAGGTTTTGATGTCTATGAAGATAAAGTATACATTGCCGATGGATTCAATGGCATTGCAATTGCGCCTGATCTTATTTATTTTAAGAATGAAGATATTGATACAGAAGATAAATTAATCACCTTTTCCATTTATAATGAAACAATTCAGAAAAGAATCAATTCAAAAAAGCCATACTCGCTCATGGTATATGATCTCTCATCGCTTTGCTTGATAAATAATTTTGCCATTCAATCATTGGAGGTTTCCCTCGGTGAAAACAGAAAAAGTTTTACGTGTAAGCTCCACGTTTCAATTGAAGATGATGAAAATAATCCTTTTTCTTCTGAAATAGAATCTTGCAAGATTTCAGGTCAACCTGATTCAAAATGCAGTGTTTATTTTGATAAAGAATTAGGTCGTAATGTATGTTTTTGCCATTCTTTGCCTAAAGGCAATTATGATGTTAAAATTCACCTGAAAGATCAATATATCATTACAAAAAGGATTAAGTTAGAACCATTAACGATAATCTACGATAAAATAGTTCCTGTTGATATCATTTCTGACAAACCCCAGGCACAGACAGTCTTATCCCTGAATTCAGGATGGAATCCTTTTGTTTTTCCGGTACAACCAGACAAAAATAGTATGAACCGCCTGCTAAAAGCAAATGTCAGCAAAGACACTCATAAAAACACGCTCTATTACTTTGATTATACCACTCAGTCATATATTCTGTATAAAACCAACCAGACGATCCATCCAGGGACAGGATACTGGATACAATTACCTGAAACCTCTCCATCCCCTACAAACATTACATTGACAGGGGCGGATATCCAGGAATACCGCATTGTGTACAATATGAATAACGTAACAATGCCATCAGAAAGCCTGACATTGACCACTTTAGATAAGAGCAGATTTACCAAAAAAATATTCCCTTCATCATTTATATTCATCGGCAGCGTCAATGTTAATCAGGCAGAATTGAGATTTACATCAGAAAGTGCCATTGGCGGTTTGTGGACATTTGACCAGAAGAACCAGCCAGTCCAGATGAATGGTTATTTATTAGACAATAAAAAAGCTTACTGGCTCAAAGTTTTGGGCTCAGTCGAGCTTTGGGTAGAACCAAAATGATACCAGACACACATTTAAAATATTTTATATCCTACATACTGATCATCACTCTTTGGATGACAGGGATTGAATCGGCATGGTGTGACAACTATCGTTTGAAAGCTGTTTTTCCCGCAACTGAAAAGCAATGGTTTTTCGATCATCCAGCCGGCGTTTGTATTGATGAACACGATTATGTGTATGTCGTGGATCAAGACAATCACTGTATTAAAAAATTTAACTCAGATGGTCGTTTTGTTCTCTCTTTTGGCGCAAAAGGGGCTGAGCCAGGTTTTTTCAATAGTCCCACAGGAATTACCTGTTATGATCAATGCATTTTTGTGGTGGATACAAACAATCATCGCATTGCAAAGTTTTCAACCAATGGCGAACTTATGAGACATTGGGGGGAATATGGGACAATGCCAGGTGCTTTTAAATATCCAATGGATATTGCCATTGATCATTTTGGAGATGTTTATATTACAGATTCGGGTAATTATCGAATTCAAAAATTTCATGCCAATGGTACTTTTATTGATACCTGGGGACATCGGGGAGATGGCGATGGTGAATTTGAATATCCAGCCGGCATTGCCATTGATCAAAATAACTCTATATACGTAGTTGATCCAGACTTGCTTCGCATGCAAATTTTTTCCTTTAATGGTGACTGGCTCACAACATATGAACGATGGGGATCTTACAGCAGACCCAATATGATTTCAATTGATACACAAAACCAGATCTATATTTCTACCAGTGGCAACTTTATTGAGCATTACAATGAGAACCATGTATTTCAGGGATATATTGGTCGCTCAGGTGATGAACCCGGTGAATTCTTTATGCCCTGGGAAGTGGCAACATCATCCAATGGCAGTCTCTATGTTTCAGACTCCTTGAATCATCGCGTCCAGGTCTTTATGAATAATGATATGGAGATTATACAATGGACCAATTCAGGTTCACGTGCCGGTATGTTCAATTGTCCCAAAGGCATGGCTGTGGGGAACAACGATTCTTTATATGTGGTGGATTCCAATAATCATCGCATTCAACAGGTGACAACTGATGGACAATTTTTAGCCCAATGGGGAGAAGAAGGAAGTGCTTCTGATCAGTTTTTATATCCAACTGATATTACCATTGATCAAAACAACAGGCTGTATGTGGCTGATAATGGCAATAATCAAATAAAGCAATTTACATCCTCAGGCACATTTATTTCAGCCTTTGGTAGCTGGGGTTTTCAAAATGGCCAGTTTAATACCATCAAATCCATAGGCATTCATTTGGGTTCTCTGTGGGTGTTGGATTATGGGAGTAAAATGATTATTGATGATTATGGCGAACTTGTGATCAAAAATATCCACCGCCTGCAACGCTTTTCAGCAGATGGCCAATTTTTGTCAAAATGGAAACTTGAAAAACTGAATATGTCAACAGAGTTTTCCAGTTTTACCTTTATTGATGACCATACCATTTTGCTATCCAGTATATCAGACCACTGCATTCATGAATACACAATGACCATTCAAGATCAAACCATCGACCTTCATTGGTTCCGATCATGGGGAGAATCAGATCTTCAATGTCCACAGGATATTACAAACAATGGTTCTTACATTTTTGTTGTGGATTCCTGTCAAAACACCATTGAAACATTTTCTTTCAATGGCCAACATCTGGAAACCATTGCCTATAAAGGGAACCAACCAGGACAATTGAATACGCCGGAACATATTTTTGTGGATTCATCTGGTGATGTGTATATCAGCGATCAAAATCATCGTATTCAAATATTTCAGCAAATTCTCCCCCTTGATAAGAGACGTGCAATCATTGTCACCAGCAGATGGCCTGTTTCTGAAAATGATTCTTTATGGGATAACATCCGCACTGTCGCTGATGCTGCCTATATGACATTAAAATACAAAGGATATAAGGATGATGAAATTATTTATTTATCCAATGTGCGCTTTGATATGAATATTGATGGTGATGCCAGCCTGCATGCTCTGGAAAATTCGGTGTTAATGAATGATGCTTCAGAAATATTTATATATTTGGTAGGGCAAGGAAATGAAGACAGTTTTGTATTAAACAAGGATGAAATTGTTACACCCTATAATTTAAAAGAGTATTGTCATTTTAAAAAATTAACGATTATTGCTGATTTTCAGGGATCAGGCACTTTCCTTAATCAGATATCACATGACAATTGTGTAACCATTGCCAGTTCATCAGTCAATGAAAACATGTTACAGGATAATACATTCCTGTTTTCCAAATTTTTCTGGAATGCCATTTTTTATGGTTATTCTTTAAAACAGGCTTTTTTATTGAGCGATCAAAGCATATCAGCAATGAGCCAAAATCAAAAGCCTTCAATAAATGCCAATGGCAATGACATTTCAAATGAATATGATGATTTACTGATGGTAGAATCCATGCACATCGGTAATACCACAATCATGGCAGGTAGTGCTGAAATAGGATCACTCACAGCCACTTTTTACGAAAATAACTGTTTGACGACAATGGTTCATCTCATCAACGATACTCAGATTGAGCAGGTAAAGCTCATCATTGTACCTGAAACAACAATTTCAAGCCCCATTGAAATGCAATTATATTCTGTTCAAACAGGAGTTTATGAAGGAATAAAGACACTTGATGCCTGGGGGGGATATACACTGACTGCATATGCCATTCATACTTCAGGCTTGTATTCTTTTCCAAAAACCATTTACATACACAAATCAGAGGGGCCGGATGCATTTGAAAATGATGACATTTTTGAAAACGCCACAATTTTGACCATCAATGGCGAAGGTCAACAACATGGATTTCATAAAGAAAGTGATCATGACTGGGTCTCATTTGATGCCGTCAAAAACCAGACATATGTCATTGAAACTTTCGATCCAGGCATGCAAAGTGATACTGTTATTGACTTATTTGATACAGATGGCATTACACCTGTTTGGGAAGACACTTTAGATAACAATGGTATTGGCAATGGCGAAAAACGATTGTTTCATTGCATCCAGGATGGCAAATTTTATATTCGGATCAAACATCATCATTCCAGTATATATGGCCTTGACACTCAATATAAGGTGCGGGTGTATGTAGAACAAACGCAAAACAATCGACATATTACAGGTAAACTGGTGGATGCGATCAATCATCAGCCCATAGCCGATCAAACTGTTTCTCTGGGGATGGATTTAACAACTGTCTCCAATTCCCAGGGGCATTTCTATTTTTTCAATCAGGCACCTGAAACACAATGCCTGACAATCAATATCACCGGTTATGAACCTTATACCAAATGGGTTGATATCAACCCCATAAATTACTCAATAACAACCAATTCAATAGCTCCCATTGACTTAGGAGACATTGTCTTACATCCGATCATACATCAGCTGACCATCAGCACACAGGGAAATGGATGGGTATATCCAGCAGAACATGTTTCAGTGCGTTTTGGTGACTCGCAACAATTTCATATTAATAGTGATCCCTGTTCAGCATTAAGTGGTATCACAATCGATAATGAACCTTTGGCCTATACATTGATCGATCATGTATTTGAATTACCAATGATTCAAAAAGACAGTAACCTGACATTTATTTTTACTCCTCAGGATTATACCATCAGTACATTGGTAACTGGAAATGGACAGTTGATACCTGACCAGGCCACCAGTATTCCATGTGGTCTGAGCCAACAATTTTCAATTATTCCTGACAAAGGCCATTACCTGGAACAATTGACCATCGATGACCAGGCCGTTGAACTTGCAACCAGTTATGAATTTTTTAATATTCGGGCAAGTCATACCATCGCATCTGTTTTCGCAGCCTGTTACTATCATTTTTTAACCGGCACCACCTGGTTTGATCAAGATGGTGGCGCTGGCATACTGGTGGTTGAATCTCCACAATCCTGCGAGCGTATTTTTCCATCATCAGATAATTGGATAACGATCAGATCTGTGAAAAGCAGCGGCGATACCTACACAGTTAATTTTACTGTTGAAGATATGGATCAGGGTACCATTCGAATTGGAAAGTTATCGTTAGATGATAATCAATTTACAATTAATCAAAACTTAATCAATACTGAAAACATTCAGGTATCGATTGACCTGCATGAAGGTTGGAACCTGGTATCATTGCCCGTTTCAATCAATATTGCCGATCATTTTCCGGATGCCATCGTCATGTATGAATTTTCAAATGGCTCTTATCAACAAGCGCATCAGATGAATCCTGGTGTGGGGTATTGGATTAAAAACAGCAAAAATGCAACATATTCTCTCACAGTCAAAAAAATGCCGCAATTATCCATGTCCTTATCTGAAGGCTGGCATTTAATTGGGAGTACATCCAGTGATACACCAGTAATATCAACGATTCCAGAGGATCGTATTTCTGTCATTTATATGTACGAAAATGGTCGCTATGAACGGGCTTATGAGATTGAGATGGGGCGGGGGTTTTGGATTAAGCTGATGTCTGATTGTGAATTGAGTATTGAGTAAACACTGAACAGGATAAAAAAAATAAATTGTGCTACCAAGAAAAGCCCAGATAATTGTGTGATTTCAAATGGTTGAAAGCAGATTTTATCCAAATAAAAAATTGGCATATGCTCATAAACGCGCTCGTTCCCAGGCTCTGCCTGGGAACGCATACCTTGGCGGCTCCTGCCGCCAAGACACATGAAGAGGTGGCATGAGCCACCTAATATGCATTCCCAGGCAGAGCCTGGGAACGAGCGCAACGAGCGCAAAATAGTTTCTCGTTGGAAAAAATTGGGTTTATGAACGAAAACCGAAGTACGTTCCCAGGCAGAGCCGTCAGAATCTGTGAACGAGCGCAACGAGCACAAAATTTTCCAGCTCGTTCCCAGGCTCTGCCTGGGAATGCATATTAGGTGGCTCATGCCACCTCTTCAAATGTTCAGGCAGTGTAACAGACTGATAGTATCAATATTTGGCTGATAGGAAAAATATTTTACTACAAGGAATAATTTAACCTGTCAATATTAAAAAGTTAATTAAACATTCCTTAGCAGAAACTGATCGCTAAAAAACAAGGAAAAAAATGGGAAGAAGCAGATACATAATAAGTGAAGAATCAAACACATATTTCACCACTATGAGTGCAATGAATTGGTTACCATTATTCTCTGTAGGTAAAATAGCTGAAATTATCTTGAACTCTTTACAGTTCATGCATAACAACAAAAGAATAATACTACATGCCTATGTGATAATGGAAACACATATACATACTGTATCAACATCTAAAGAATTTGCAGATGAA